>Ga0209489_101054_pt1 | contig 56065 bp, 30 predicted proteins | sample SiratrowhiteBW_FD_187527 | JGI IMG/M metagenome (GOLD analysis project Ga0209489, IMG submission 187527) | Root nodule microbial communities of legume samples collected from California, USA - Siratro white BW (SPAdes) (version 2) | ecosystem: Host-associated > Plants > Roots > Nodule | place... | reverse complement strand
ATAAATATATATATATATATATATATATATATATATATATATATATATATATATATATATTATAGTTATCTATATCTAGTGTCCTATAAATATTAAATATACAGATATTTCAAATTTAAAATTTAAAACTTGATTATAAAATAACATTATAAGATTTTATGACTATTAGAATTATTCGATTAAAAAACATCTTCTCAATATTCTCTAGTAATATGATGTCAATATAATTTTTCATATTTAATTACATAAAGAAACTTGATTTTATTTTTGGGAGACTCGTACAATGAATAGATTTTAAAATATACATTTATCATATAACTTCAAACTATAATGTTTTCGAATCAGAATCAACAATCTTGTATAATAATGTTAGTCCCCTTAATACCTTTTTAACCAATTATATTTTAAGCTGCAATGATCCAATTCAAACCTCTTCCGACTCTCACCACCTAGTAACATTTATCTATTTGATTCTTATTATTAGTAAAGTCACAATATCAATAATTATTAAACAAATCCTTAGACAATGCATATCTTACTTACTTAGACATGAGTATTTTCTTTCTTGAAAATACTATGTCTTGATCATGACCACCTCAATCAAAATTTTAACAATATCATATCATATGTATATATCTCTACTCATTCATTCATTCATTCAATTCTCAATCTCAATTTCAAATATCTCAAGAATTGTATAATCATCAATATCATCCAATCTCAATCATAAATCAACTCTTTTATCAAATCCACATATTGAATTACAAAAGAATCAAACAATCAAAATAAAGAAGAGAAAAAAAAACTTTAGCTTGAGCGAGAATCCCCTCTGTACTATATGGTTGACTAGATACATTACATTTGAATAATCATCATGTAAGGGATTATAACATATTAAAGGCTGACTAACGGATCATAACAGATTGGGCCCAAACACCCCAAGCCCAACACAACGACCATAAATATGGACGGGTTCTTCCTGCACCCTAATAGGTGCTTCCTCCACCCTAATAAAAGTTTTTAGATGCCAACTTTGCCCTCAATTAATGCAGTGCAGAATACGAAATTACCCTTCACCCTATATGCACCCTAATATCTTCATCCGGGTCAGTTTCTTCATTCTCCATTGTGAACCCTAAGTGCATCCCGCCGCCAGGAAGTTGCCGCTGTTCAACCTTTGACGTTCAACGTGAGCTTTCTATATCACGCAAACGTTGCCTCCTACTTCTCATCCGGTTCAGATTATTCTTCATCCGGTTAACATCGTCTTCATCCCGATTGTTCCATTCTTCGATTTGTTTTCTTCAATCGTTCAAGTAAATAATTTATGCCATTTATTAGCAATTAGTAAGTTCAATTACTAATTAGAGTAGTTAATTTGGGATTTGGTGCATTGTCGACGGCGAAGGGAGAAGTTCTCCGATTTCAGGCATGAGAACCGGATATGCATCATCCGGTTCTTAATTTGATTTTGTTATGAGAACCGGATGGCACCCTCATCCGGTTGTCATATTTAAAAAATTTGACAACCGGATGAAGGTGCCATCCGGTTCTCATAACAAAATCAAATTGAGAACCGGATGGACTGGTCATCCGGGTGTCAAATGTTTTAAATATGACAACCGGATGAGGGTGTCATCCGGTTGTCATTACGAAATCAAATTGAGAACCGGATTTGTAAAGGATAAAGTTGGAATTAAAAACTTTTATTAGGGTGTAGGAAGCAGCTATTAGGGTGCAGGAAGAATTTGTCTAAATATGAGTTCAATCATCATAAACAGGATACTTCTAAACTCTGACCTAAATCACTTGCACAGTCTAACCCCAAACTGACTTAAGTCGTGGAGTACCTGCAGGACCCCCTCCCTACAGTGGATCTGAAAGCAGAGATGAGCAACAAGGAGCAGTAAGGTCTCTTGCAAGAACACCCTCACTTGAGCGAAAATAAACAAAGAGCAAGTTCAGTTCCAATTTTATTTTTTTGCTTGAACGGAAATGAACTCAATAGCATGTTCTTATTTTCACCTGATTCGCTTGAGGGAAAATCTTCTCACTTAAGTGAAATATGCAGAAAAATCAATTGTATTTATGGTTTTTAAAACTATTTCACTACTTCAAACATTACCAATCATCCTCAAAAGACTTATTTTTCTTTAAAACACATATATCTACACTACTTGTCTATATATATATATATATGTTTGATTTATCATTTCCAATCATCATGATACTTTCAATTTTCTCAAACTATCATTTAATTCATTTAACAAATCTAATAACACTGGGATTCTCACCGTTATAGCTTATTCATCAGTTTTCAATCAAATTCTTATTCTATGCTCATCCAATTTTCAATTTACTTATCATGTAAATCACATATAACTCTAAATAAACACTTATAATATGTATGAGTTCACAACACTAATTTCTAACATTTCTATAAACTAATCTTCAATTTCATTATAATAATCAAACATTTCAGCCTTAACCAATAATTAAATACAATTCAATCAAGTCCACAAATCTAAATCAATTAAATCAACCAGTTTAAACCCTGCAAGAGACTTCAAGTTCAACCATAACTTATTAATTAAACTATACTATCAATTAAATCATTTAACCCACACTTCTAAAATAAACCTAGAGTAAGCACTTATTAGATAGAAATAAATTTCGTCACTATATATTTTAAATATCATCCAAAATATTAATAATAACACGAATATTATTATGCTTCTGCAACGAAAAGTATATATATGCAAATAAGTTTGTTTGTGAGTGGTTATATAAAACTTGAGAAACCCAACAAAATATACTCGTTACAGAATGATACCCTGCCATTAAAACAAGAGGCATGCAAAGGAGGAGGAGGTTGCGACTTGGGTTTCCAAAGATGTATGTGTACACTCCACTAGTAAGTTAATTTGAATTTACAGGAAACAACAAACTAATTGCACCTCCAACTTAACCAAAAACATGAATTGACAGAGATCACGTTTCTACAGTGTAAAATCACTTTTCTTTAAATATTGTGTTTCTACATATTTTTCTTTAAATATTGTGTTTTTGGTAATTCTAGAATTTATCATACCTCCATTATCTCATTTCATTCTATAGGATGGATGTTGACTACTCACCAAGTGGACGAGAATCTGTCATTGAATCTTTCCTTCACTTCTGTTTTTAATCATTTGATGTTTGGTCTTACTAAGAATGATTTCCTATCTCTGAATGATTTGTCATTTGGTGAGAATATTCCAGTACAAGGGTGGTCACAGCAAAGAGAATTAGAACATTAAGAGAATGCAAATTTTCACTTATATATGAAATTTAACATTATATTGTGTTCTATTACCCATGTGTCACTTTTCAACATGGATGTGTAACAAAATACTATTGCTAAAATGTTTTTGCCAATTTTTTACTGGTGAAAGATTTGTTCTTATGCAGTGTATTTTGTGTCAAGTTCAGTGGTGATGGAGGTTATGATTTGAGGAAGTGATGTTACTAACCTTAGGATTTTGAAGGCAGAAGCATCGGAGCAACTTGAAGTAGTAAGATATTATAGATCTTTCTCACCACTTGCATCACTTTATAAAGGGGATTCTGCCAAAATGGACTTGCTTTAACCAATTTGAATTTGCAAAGCTCTATGATTCTTCAAACCAAACCAGCTTAGGTCTCCCTTCCCAACTGTTGTTTTCATGAATTTATTATCTGCTTCTTTTTCATTTGTGTGCTCCATGACCAAGCATAATTCTTTAACATCAGCATATGACATTGACTTCAAATTTTTCATTTTTTTTGCACTGTGATTGTGTCGGTCCTATGTTACTTAAGAACAAAAGAAAAGCAAAAGAAAACTTCAATGCGGCACGTCACAAAGTATCATATCTTGTTTATTTTCTTTATGCCAATAAGTTGAAAAGGCGATTTCTATTTGATTCGCAATTCTAAACTGTGAACTGTGATGTCTTCGTAATTGAATGGCCTACAAATGGATTAATTTAACAATTTTTTTATAAATAAAAAAGTTTTATTTGTTCTAATTATAAATCATTGTAAATAATATTTTTTACTAATAAATCCAGTGTATCGCGATTAAGCTAAAAATATTGTATGTGAAATTCCATAGGAATACAACATTCCTTTCTGATCATTATTTATCTTCAATTCACAATATCAGAGATGAGTGATATTGTAACATTATTTCAAACCACAAAAATAAGTTAAAATCTTCATTGGGATGCTTGAAATAAAGATGTCAGCGGGAGGAATATAATATTAAAAAAAGAGATATACACAGAATCAACTTATATTTTACCAAAAAAAGAAAAAACTTATACTCCTCTAACTCACAAAAATGTTCATACTATTTTATAACTTTTTATCAGATAATCTTATTTTAAAACTTATCATTAAATTCAAAGTTCTAGTCAGATGTAATACATATACAGATCTCGTATAGATCAAATTGATTCAATGCTCTTCTAACAAAAAAAAAAAATCAAAATGAACACAATATTTTTAAAACATAAATTTGAAAACCTTTTGATTACATTCTTCGTAAGACACACAACCATGTAGCTGTATTTAAGTTATGCAGCATTGTGTATCTTTTCATGATGACTATAGAGACTAGTATTCTAAATTGATTCCGATTTATTCAAATTCCCAAAATGCTCCCGATGGCAGAAAAATTTACACGAAACTAGCACAATCAAATTTGTTTACAAGTTGAATAATTTCATTGGCAAAGATGAAAAAACTACTGGAACAACAGGCAATTCTGTGAAAATTGGAAAGAAGAGTACTTTGGCTGGCAAGAGTAAAAGCATGTTTTATGAAAACAACATTTTGAGATTTTGTATTTTTGATGGACATTGGACTGTAACATTCCAAATAAAAATTATAAAGACTTAGGGGCACGTAGTTTCATCAAGTAGGTACCATTTTAAGTAGAAAAAGGTGGAAAAACGCATCTTGAAGGTGCTCCCCAACATGTGGTCTGACTCAGATATTATGTGTTTCTAGCACACAAAATCTAAAGACGAGATTTGAGGCTGAAATAGCTTTTCTTACCCCTTTTGCTTCCAATTTAATATTAGCCTGCACCTTTTCTGTCTCGCTAGTAACTACATAAGAAAGCTTTAAGGCTGCCAAATAAGATGTTTCAGCTTATATATGCTTTTAAGCCATAGGCCTAATTTATAGGTCCCAAAACTGTTTGAAGATGACAGACAATCCCTTTTTCAGATTAAACACAGACATCCACTTTATTCTGATGAAACAGGTGTTCAAAAGAGAAATTTCCCAACGTTCTTGAACCTCAAGTGGCACATAGACTTGTCGCGTGTTTGGAAATTCGTTGCAAACGTGAAAAATCCATGTCCACTAAATGCAACATGAAGTAACTTCGTTTTTTGATATTTTTTAATTGTTCCAAACACTTACTTGCATGGTTAGAAATTTCTTAGTAGATAGTAATATAATTAAAATAAAATAGTATATATAACTCGAGCACTTTATGAAGTAACTTTTCAGATTGAGTGAGGTGTAAATTCAAACTTTACCATGCATGTCATTTTGATCTTCTACAATTGCCTTACCCAGATGCCTGCACCTGCTATGTGAACGAAGGAGAAAAAGAGAGTAAAACATTAACTACTTTTGTTTCTTTATTAACGAAAGCAATTCTTTAAAAAAGATGTCTACAATCCTAAGAATCATGTGAATATAAAGAAATAAAACTAAACTATGTGAGGACATTCTACTAGTTAATCATTTTTCTTGAAAAGTTATTCTCCATTAAGATCTCACATAATATATGATCGAATTATAATATATATAAATAGATATAAATTTCTCATTAATAAACTGGTTTTGTAAGTTAATATAGACTTAAAGTCAAAGAGAAACCTCATTGTTGGCTACTAGTGTCCAATTATTTGATTGGTGATCAAAAGAGAGGTTCATATGATATATACAGAATCAGAAAAGGAAGGAGGCATGGTTGTAAAATGCTTTTTCTTTAGTCCTTTGGTTCCGAGGTTCCTAATTTTCAGTGTGCATTCTACAATGATGATCACACTTCTAAAGACAGAGAAGGCCTTTTTCTTTTCTACTTTTGTCTTCTTTTTATGTGTTGTGGTTGCTATAACAGATGAAGCTAGTATCGACTTGCTTTTCAGCCATGCAAATATTCTTTACTGAAAAATTGAAAATTAATTCGAAACAAAGCTACTTCTGAGTAGATTTTGTGCCCTATCCTTTTACCATTGTTTGCTTGGATGTAAAGCTAAAAAGTCAGACACAACTCCAAGAATACCTTCACTCATTTATGCATTTCTTGGCCGTCCAAACTTTGGAATAAAATGAATTTTTTTGGTTGGCCAACATGGGCATTTTCCTTTGGCATTGCTCTACTAATTCCCTAAGTTTAGTCCTGGAATACTTAAGCTCATGCTTAAACTCATTTTTACATCATTTTGAAAGTTATAACGTTTTTGTATAAATCTTTGAAACCAAAACAATTTAAAATAATTCCTTAAAGTTGTAATCCTTAATCCCAAAGAACCCAGAGATATGTAAGATTTGTAAGTTTGAACAGGGATGAGGATGATTCTTGTGGGTGTGATGAAGGAAAACTCTTATTATTTTTTGGCTTATTGAATGTCATGTCAAATAGAAGACAAAGAGAACAAAAGTGTTTGCTTTGGTAGAAGGAATAAAAGGATAGCGATTTATATTCGCAGCGTATGATGGAATTTGAAAAAAAAAGGATAAAAGTGAGTCAAGTTGCAATTTGAGTGAACTGTTAGAGAACCACAAGCAGATAATTAAATTTATTTAAGGAAAGAATACTCCTCATAAATTTTCATAAGAAATTTTGGTTTCCTCAAATATAAAAAATAAATAAATAAAAAAGAAGAGGGGATAACATAATAAGAGAAGAGAAAATGGTTTATTTTTAGGTGAAAAGGGTACCTAAGCCCAAAATGGAAAAACATTTTGTAGAAGATGAAACTTGAACATTCATAATTAATGTCTTATAATTAATTAAATTGTTTGGAAAAAATTCTTCACAACAAACTTTTACTTTTAGCATGTTAGATAAGAATTTTTAATGGCATAAAAAATCGTTTAGTAATCATATTATTGATAAGGGATATTTATTGATTTTAAGCTATTAATTTTAATAGGAAAATTTGGTAAGCCTATTGAATCACATTTAATGAAATCTTCCTTTTCTTTAATAATGTTTTGGTGACAATATATTAATATTTTCATGCTTATAAACAAATTACTATATTGCTTGGAAATTCATGTAGGTAAACTTTGCTTTCATAGCTGACATATAATCAGATGTCAACTGTCGTGATGTAATTGTACACATAAATAAAGGTATAATTGGGTTTTAAGTATCTAAATTTAAAATTTAAAACGTGATAAAAGTCGAGTGCACCCATTTGCATAAGGGAGACTTCGGGTGACAGTGGTTACGGTGGCAAGCGACGGTGGGAGACCATCGACGGTGATGACAGCAGCGACGGCGACAACAGTGGCGGCGACAGCAGCGGCGATGACAACGGTGGCGAGATTCAAGAAATCTGAGATTCTAAATCACTGCTTCTCAACCCTTGATAGAATATACTGAACAACGTTATAGATAAAACCCCAAACATGTAAATCTTAAAAATGACACACAATGTCACATAAGATTGTAAAGTGAGTGTGTGATATGTATAGTTGTAAAAGTATAACTACTCATTCATATATACTTTTTATCTTCTTATACTTTTTTAAGCACAGGTAAAAATATATTATTACTCTTTGGGTTAACCAACAACACTTCAAAATAACCTTTAACCAAAATCAATTTTTTCAACACTCTCTAAAGAGACAATTGGATCACAGTCCCAGTAGTTAAACTGACATGTTTAATCAAATTTTGAAAACATGGGATGGTAACAAGCAAAACAACATAGGTTCCTAAAGTTGACAGTTACTAACTTGCATGAAAACTTTGAAACTGTCTTTCTGTCTGTCCTTTTACCTTCTGAGTTCAAACCACAAAGCCAACAGACACACATTTTTTTGCAACACTCACTCCTCTAACTCAACTCCATGCGTGCAAAAACAGCACTTCTTTTCTTTTCTTTTCTTCTCTCTCTCTCTAAATCCTCTTTGATTCTCTCTTCAATCCACCCCTTACTTGATATTCTCCTCATCAGCAGATTCCCTCCTCGCCCACCCACAACCCATCTTTCTGCCTTTCTCTTCATTGCTTTCCAAGCCAAGAATCTCTTTGATTCCTCTCTTCCTCTCTCTCTTTTTCAACCACTATTAACTCTTCTCTAATGCCCCTTCTTCTCCATCTCTGTCATTTTCATTCCTCTTCCTCCCTTTTCCCTTCCCTCATCTTCTCTCTCACAACATTGCTTTTTCCTCCTTATGGCTCCTTCTTCAGATGTCAACCATCTTTCTCATCCATGCATATACGGTATCATCACCACTGCTTTCTCTCTCTTTCTCTTTCAATACTATTCATCAAAATTTGAGCTTCATGTGCACGTTTATTCAAAGCGCTTGCTTTACAGATATCTACATGAAAGAAAAAACAGATTGTTGCAGAATCATGAACCACCCCATGAAGCTGTTGTTTGAACTTTCAGTTATTTTCTATTGATTTTACTAAATGGGTATTCTCAAAGTTTCTGAATTTACTTTGCACGCGGTTACAAAGAGTTTTCTAGACCATGTAGTTTTTCTTCTTCTGATTTAGCACTTGAATTTGCACTTCTACTGGTTCTTATTTAACTTGATGAATCATGAAATCTTGGTGGGATGCAGGGGATTATATTTCTCCTCGCTCGGAGAGAAAGTCTGGTTTCATGAAATGGCTGAGTAAACTTTTCAGAGGTGGGTCCAATAGAGGAAGGGGTGGTCGTCATCTGCATGAGCCAGCAGAGGAAAGCATGGTTTGGGGAGCTCCATCAAGAGCGTTGGTAAAATGAAGCACTGCCTTTTAGTTTTCTTCAATTATGTCTACTGTTATTGGCTTTTTTATACATATTATTATGATGCACCGAGAGTATAAAGGATCTTTCAAATGTCCTTCACCTAGAATAAGTTTGTTAACTTTTATAATAGTTATTTTGATTATTAAGAGTAAAATATTTCTATTGGGTGTCAGCATAAAATCTTTACAGTAACAGTGCATGGAAGTTAAACTCTACTACTGTTGCTTTGCCTAAATTAAAAATGCAATTAGCCAATCAATGTAGTATACATGGTGATCTTATATTTCATCGGCCATAACTTAGTCAAAAGCATTAGAAGCTTTGCTATTTTTTTCTTGTTTTGTTTATTAGACTGCCTCTTGATCTCGTCAAGTGCAGCAGAAACTTTGTATTTGAACTACATCGAATCTCAGAGCACTTTCTTAATTTTGCAATGTACATTTTTTTTATCAAAGATTTGGTTCCACAAATTTAAGTTGGTGACTTAATTTTGGATGTTGCATTCCCATGTTACTTGGTGGCTACTGACTTTTTCTCCTCCTGCCAGTACATAAATTATTATGTAGTTCTGTGAGTCTGATTCTTATTGCAATGAGGGTGCACATTCAAGAACAAAACCTTTTCATTAAATTCTTGTATTTAAATAATGGTTTGAAATTTATACAGAGAAGGGAAGTCAATTCTATAGATCTATCTGTTTTCATTGCATATATAGTTATATCTGTCTATCATGTTTGTGCAACAGCAAATTATGCCATATGCATTGTTCTGCATCATATATCCAATGTTTTGATGTAATAATCAGGATGATCGTGCTAGAGCTCAGAAGGAGAAAGAGGATCTAGGGCATGCAATGGCACTTTCTTCAGCCGAAGATTTGAAGAGACCAAGCGGTTGGTATTTGATTTTCGAAAAGGTGTTTGTTATCCAGTTATCTAAATCTTGCTGAACAAAGATTTAAACTTGTGTTTCTATCAGCCCATCAAGGATATAGTTGGGGACAAGACACTGAAGACGATTACTCAAAGGCACCTTTGGATACCCTTAGCTCATCTGCACATCCTCCATTTGCCCCTACACCATTTTATCCCCACGAATATAGGTAAAATCTCTCCTAAAATATGAAAGTGTTTCCAATTTGGTCCATAGAAAGGTGGTTGAGGTTTGTTATGTGGGCCAAAGCTAGTAGAAATAACTTCTTATTTTGACACTGTGTGCATTAATGTCTCTCTGCATTATGTAATAATTTTACTGTTGACTGAATGCTTTCATGTTTACCAAGTACCGATAATTCTATGAAGAGATATAGGGCTTCACATGATCACATCAGTATATGAATAAATGATGGTCCTGCCGCGGCATTTCTTACTTGTTTTAGTGAATCAAGTTGCAAAAGGCATCAGAATCTGGTCCTTCGAAACAAATTTGAAAAGTGGAAAAGAAACTTGCAGCATGTGCAGACATTTAGTTTTAGGGGGATAGAGTTCTATGTAAATGTCTAAGCAAAAGGAAAGCAAGATATTTTGGTACCATTTTTGCAACTGATAATGTGTAGTTTGTCATTGAACAGAAGAATATGTGGTGGCTGCAACCAAGAGATAATGTATGGAAATTGTTTGGGGTGCATGGATATGTATTTTCACCCAAATTGCTTTCGCTGTCATTCCTGCCGGTACCCCATTACTGAGCGTGAGGTAATTTGATTTGATCCTCTTTGATATTCTTAGGAGATGTTGAGATCATCATTTTTCTTTTTGAGTCATCTCTTACTGTTTTCTTTGTTCTGTTGATCCTAGTTTTCCTTGTCAGGGAAGCATCCATATCATAAATCCTGCTTTAAAGAATTGACTCATCCTAAATGTGAAGTTTGCTTCCAATTTGTAAGATTGGTTTTCCTTTCCCTATTCAAGCTGTTATGCTTTATTAATTTTTTTTTTTTCTGTTTAAGGTTATTAAATTTCAGTTTGTTTCATGTACCTTAAATAGGAATACGGCCTTAGATTTTTTTGACGGAAGAATCAAATATTGTTCTAGTAATATGATAACATTTGAAACAAATTTTACGAACTTCCCCCTCAAAGAACCTGCCTAGTAAAAAGATTACCTCTGGTCCATCTTTTAACCTACGACTTCGCAGTTAATAAAGAGCTATATTAACACTAGAGATTTTTTTTTTTTTTTTAATTCCAGATTCCTATAAATGCAGCTGGCTTGATTGAGTACAGGTGCCACCCCTTTTGGTCCCAAAAGTATTGTCCATCTCATGAATATGATAATACAGCTCGCTGCTGTAGTTGTGAAAGATTGGAGGTACTAATTTAAGCACTCCACGCTATTTAATGATTCGGATATTTTAGAACAAGTATTTTTCTGAAGTTATTTTTGCTACTGTTGTATTTCCCTTGAAGCCTCTGAACATAAAATACTATAGACTAGAAGATGGACGGAGTTTGTGTCTAGAGTGCATGGAATCTGCTATAATGGACACTGGTGATTGCCAGCCTCTTTACCATTCCATCAGAGATTACTATGAAGGAATGCAGATGAGAATAGATCAACAAATTCCCATGCTTCTAGTTGAGAGAGAAGCACTTAATGAAGCTATTGTAGGGGAGAAAAATGTAAGGAAAATCCCTTCTTTGTTTTAGTGAAATAATTAGTCCAACTCCTCTCACTCTGTGGTTTCTGCCAGGGTTTTCTACACTTACCAGAAACAAGGGGTTTATGCCTTTCAGAGGAGCAGACTGTGACCAGTGTAAGATATTAAAACTATTTAATTCTTGTTTTGGTAGAATGTGGAATCCATAGTGAATGAGATTACTATTATTTGTCAGATAAGTTCGCTACTTTATGATTATATGTTGTTTCAGATACATAGAAGGCCAAGAATTGGAGGCCATCGACTCATAGGGATGAGAACTCAACCTCAAAAACTGATTAGAAGATGTGAAGTTACAGCAATTCTTGTCCTATATGGTCTTCCTAGGTAAACTAGTGGACAATGGAAACTTTGCATTTTGTCCCCTTCGAATTAGAGATGATTGATTCCCTTTTGAATATAATTGTGAGTTCAGATATTTTTCCAATACTCACAAGACAGTACCAATGACAGACTATAATGTTATTTCTTATTGATGATGTTCAAACTTCATTATAGGAGTTCTCATCATATTTTCATGGGATGCAGGTTACTCACAGGTGCTATACTTGCCCATGAGTTGATGCATGGCTGGCTACGCCTTAAAGGTATTATATTTTAATCCTTAAGCTATTACACTATCTCAGCATTCATCACCTTTCATCTCATACATTCATCTTGAACAACTATGCAGGTTACCGCAACCTTAACCCAGAAGTAGAGGAAGGCATTTGTCAGGTTCTTTCCTATATGTGGCTTGAGTCAGAAGTAATGCCTAGCTTTCAAAGCATGCCATCAACATCTACAGCTTCTGCTTCTTCTTCCTCCTCCTCAAAGAAGGGTGCAAAGTCTCATGTTGAAAATAAATTGGGTGAATTTTTCAAGAATCAGATTGCCAATGATTCTTCCCCAGCTTATGGTGGTGGCTTTAGAGCTGCTAATGAAGCTGTTAATAAATATGGTTTGCGTAGAACACTTGACCATATTCATTTGACTGGATTTTTTCCAGTGTAACAAGAACGCAAGTTCTCAGTGTATGGATATAAGTGCTTGTTTTTCATTTTCTTTGGTTCCACTCCATAAGTGGAGGACCAGGACCGATTCAAAGTAAGATTGGACAACTTCTGCTATTTGGATCCTATGAGGATGTCCAAGTCTAATTTGACCAAAAAATAAATAAACGCAATACAAGTTCGTCTTCAACAACTGTTTATTTTCCTTGACCAAAAACTAAGGAACTGTTATTTTTTATGCATTTAGTAAATAAAGTCGGCAATGCTGATCAATGTTGCTTTTGCAAATATTCTAAGACAAACCTCCCTTCCTCCCTATTAAAATTCTAGCTTAACAGCAAATGAATTTCTTCAATTATTGAATAGAAGTGACCTCGATATTGACATCATTTTGAAAACAATATCTGCAGAAAATTACAACTTCAAAAATATGAGAATGACCCTATAACAACTCAAAAGGCATTGAGTACATGATTCTCTTGGCGCATATGGTAAAACAATGGCCCAGTATTAATCGATGAAAATAAAGGAAAATAATTTTTTAATTAGGGGAGAAATTAAGAGAGATATAAGCACTTTTCATTAACTTGCATAGAATTTGGTTTTATTAAATAAAAGAAGCTCCTTTAGTTATATGGTTTTCTAAATAAATGACCCTATTTTTCATTGAACAAAATCAATTCTACGTCTCTCTTAATTTCTCCCCTAAATTTAAAAGTGAATTTTAAACTAAAACAATATTAACATACTTATTAAGTTTGTCAGAACTTTCGTCTACGATTTGAGTCCCGTATCAGAAGTATAAAGTTCTACTGAGAAAAACAAAGACATGGGTCTCCAACTACAATTGACTAGCTTTTGTAGTGTGATTCTCCCAGTTCTTATCAAACTAAATTTCTGAAAGTATTTTTAAAGAGTTTTAAGATAAAAATAAGTCGGATCATTAGCAACCACATGCAGATTTATAGATATTGCTCATTTCACTTCCCCTTTTCATTAGGCCTAAAGAAAAAGCAGACCACGAGAGAAAACATGACGATAACAGCTTAATATTAAATGTTATGCGAGTTTCTGTACATGCAAAAATGCAATCCCCACGGAAGCATTACAAAATTCCCCACGTTGAGGACCCGTGAAATAAAATGAACTACAATTGTTAAATCGTAAATGTAACTCTAACCCTTTTGCATGGGTAAATAACTTTATCCAATTACTTCTTGCATATCAGACCCCTGTGTTGACGTGTGTAGTTATCCGCTAGCAATATCTGATAAAAGCATCTTCAACGTTTCGTAAGTCATAAAACAAATACCTACACCTGGCACCACCTTGTAGTACTCAGGCAAAATTCCTCTGTAAAGACCACGCACGCCTTCTGTCTGGATTATATGCCTAAACACACCATAGAGGCCTGTTGTATACACACGGGCTCGCCCACCAGCCCCCTCAAGTTGCTTCCTCCGCCTCACAAGATCCAAGGGAAACGTTGCTGCATATAGAATAATAGATGAATTGAACTATACCCAATCTAGTCAACAGCAATTCAATTTTGCATCAGATCGTTAATGTTCGTCACAAGACAGCGCATTATCAAAAGTGGTAAGATGATTAATCAACTAAAGTGCAAACCAACTCCAAAGCAAGAAACGAAATCAAAATCAACCACATTTGAAATCAATAACCAATGAACTGTAGACAAATTGGGAGTTTCTTATTGTAGTGATCCTGTGTCTCTGAAAAAGTTGCAAATCTGCACTTCAACTTTATATGCTATTCTAAAGAATAACTATGTGATCAATCCACATCAAGAAATTATGGATGCACAGGTCCATCATAAATATGGTGGTAGCTGCTGTATTTAACAAATCCATACATGCAAAAGCATTACCTGTAAAGTTGACATCAAGTAGTAAGAGTCTAAATAAAATACAGCCTTACCTGAATATACAATAGCTGCAGCAGAAGGGCAGACAACCTTCATTGACACAGTTGACAAAAGGACACTACTAAACTTTTGTATGCATGAATATTTTAAATACATGTGGTTAGTCTCTATCTGTATAATATTTGACACACAATTATCCATCCCCCAATCAGTAAGATTTGGTTCTTGTCCCATGCTTAACAGTAGTTCTTTTGTCAACAATTCCATTTATCAAAATACTTTGTCATAAACAATTAATTTTATTAATTTGGTACCATAATTTCCACCATTCAGAATTTTAGATTGTGCTGAAAGCAATACTATTAAAGCTGTAAAAACAGATTCTTCAGAAACACATCACCAAGGGCTGAAGAGGATTCCGGTACCCATCCAAATATCAGGTGAAGGTAGCCTTAAGTGAGAAGCATACCTCAAAGAGGACAGCTCTCACATTTGGTAACTTAGGGAATCATATAGGTTCATCCAAGTAATGCCACCCCATGATGAAATCCACTGCATAGCTTGGGGAGACATGTCATAGAACAAACCTTGGGAAGATGATTACTTGAGCAAGATCTTTAGACAACAATAAAGTTACAGAAAGGCAAGTCTTTTTAATGTCTTCCTTACTATATTGTCATATGCCACAGATAAAATAACAACTCCAACCTGGTCTCTGGTTCTAGGGGTCAATCTGGTTAGATACTTGGTGCAGTTCCTGCACCAAACTCTCTTTCTCTGCATCAAAAGCATAATAAACCACTACAGACATTAACTTCTTTGATGTTCTTGGGTGGAGCAAATTCAATAGTTTGACTAAAGGATTCTTAACTGTAATTGAACATCTATTGAACAGTTGATACAACAAAACCAAGTTGAGTGCCTAATGTCACACAGAGATGTAGGAAAAAGGTAATATACCAAAAGAATGCGCATAACCCCATATGGAAGGAACATCAAAAAGCAAATTGTCAATACTACTTATCTGACAAGGAACACCAAAAGTTCAATGATAAAAAAACCTTATGAGAAGGAATGCTAAGTATGTAATTTACAATTCCGCCTTTTGACTGCTCACCTGTCGATGATGCAATGCCTGAAAGACTGCCGCATGCCAGACTAACGGCAACAGGTGAATCATTGGATCTGATATGTATAAATAAAGTAATATTAATGTAAGACAAAAGGTGATTATACATGCAATAAAGGGATAGGGGTTACATCAAACTGCTGTGATTGATTGATTACCTATTTGATTGCCAAAAAGATCTCAGGGATTCGTACACAGTGAAGCTGATAGCTATATTTGGCCCTACAGTCTGCATTAGCACCAGAGAGGTGTAGCTAATAAGTCGCAAAATAACATAATCTCCAAGTAATGTTAAATTGATCATAACACCGTACCAATAGTGTAGTTCCAAGTCCCTTATAAAGGCCTAGTATCCCCTCTTCCTTGGTAATTGTGTGTAAAGCATGCCAGATACCTCTGTAATAGGTAAAATTTGTCTGCAAAATTTTAACATTGCTAATTGTTCAGAATTAAAATTAAAATATAAATGCAAGGATCTTTAACCACCCACTGTGCGTGAACAGTTCATAACTTAAGTAGACATCTCTAGGGATAATCTATTTCGACATTTCATGGTAAGGATCATCAGCATGCAAGATTCTAAGACCACATAGAAAAGCAATACAAAAACAAAAACTGCATAACAAAAGTCTAATCCACTAGGTGAAGTCGATTATACGGGTTGCACAATGCTACAAGCACAAAGAAGACTAATGCAACTAATTACAATAGGGGTGGCTCAAAATTAAATTGAACAGAATGACAACTTGGTCACATATCATTAATCAATAGTACTCATCAAAACTAGAAAAAAGATGGGGGCCAAACGCACAAGGGAAAAGGGCTCCCAATACACCCAACGAAAATCAAACACATGATATTACCTGCGCAGCCAGCCGCGTTCTTACAAGATCCAAGGGATAAGTAGATGTAGCAGCAGTAATTCCTGCCATGCCACCGCCAACAAAATGCACACAAAGGTCTGCACTAACATTATCCTTATGACTTTGCAGTCCCGGAACCTTCTTTAGCAACTGATCATACAAAGAACCATTAAACACAAATCAACCCAAGAAAAACAAGAACTCATCATTAATACAAACTCGTTACTTTTCAACGACATAATCAAATGAAAGTAAATATCAACAGCACAGCACAGATAACCTTACCTTCTTGTAGTGCTCGTACGAATAAAAGTTAACCGAAGAATAAGGTAACCGGTGAGCAATGGTCACCAGATTCCCTTTCCAGAAAGCCCTATACCCCTCTTCATGGATAATCCGAGAAGCCTCGTTCCATATGCTGGCCTTTCTCAAAGTCGTAACGTTGGAATGCATTCCCTGAATCTGAAAACATTTTCACAAATTATTCTACAAAATGTAAGATTTAACATAATGATCATAACCTAACCTGAACTTTAACCCCCCCTCCCTTTCTCTATCTGTTTGTTGCTTTAAATTATAATGTCAATATTCTAATAACTTACTTAAAAAACCAAAACCGCAGATTTTATTTTATTCTTTTCGTAAAATTGATATCAAATTAAAAAATTGGAACCTGGAAGAGGATGGTGAGTCTCGCAAGTGGCGCCGTACATGTCTTGCTTAGCGCGCCAGCGACTCCTCCGGCGAGAAGTTGCGAAACAGCTCCAATCTGCTTCGGCGGCGGCGGCACCAATTTCCGTACACCACCGTCCACCGCCACGCCAACCCTAGCTTCCATTTGCATCTCCTGGTTCCGATTTTACACTTTTCTATTCTCTTTCACCACTTTCTCTAAAGAAAATTAAACCTTAACCTATCTTCACTATCACAAGAATACGAAGGATGCGCAGTTGCAACTATGCATCGAGCATTACTTCTCTTCGCTTCTTCACTCTGTTTTCGCTCTGCGCAAAATCAAACGACTACGCGTTCTTCCTCTAGCTCTTCTCAGGTCGGCGACGTCGTTTTTTGCGATCCGGATTAAACAAAACGGTGACGTATAAGCGGGAGAGCATTCACGGAAAAGATAAAGCAGTGTGGGTTTTACGCGGTGCGGTGGGCTGCAGGGTAATTCTGTGTTTCCCGTCGATTATTTGAAAAGAATCGGTGATGTGTGAGCGCTTTTTGAGTTGAAAGGAGCTTACTGTGAAAGCAGGTACAGGGGAAAAATTCCTATGGCGAATATGAGGCACTTTTCTGGGGAATATGCCGTTGCCTGAAATTTAAGTTGAGAAGGCACATTAGACAGCTGTAAGATATCAAGGTTAGGGCTACGTCGGTTAAACCAAGCCTCCAATCAAATAGTGACACGTGTTTAGTAAAAACATTCTTTTCTTTTCTTATTTTTTTGAAGATTTCACTAGTAATAAAGATGAAAAGAGAAGCCACTTCTATGGCCCAATTGAACTACTATTTAAATTGTAAGAACATTTATTTATGTAATTATTTTTTTCAATTTAAACTGGTCAAAATACCACACTTGTAATGTTAAACACATGAAAGTTGAAGAAACACATGTTTGATTTTCTTGAACCAAAGAGTTGACTTAGTAAAGATAACAATAATACTATTATTTTCTTAGGGTAAAAGGGTGACACCAATCCTAAAAATCCTAGAGATAAAAAAATGTACAAATGTTGGGACGATAAAACTTCAAATTGTATTTGTTATATAAAACAGTGCATGTGGGTGATGACAACTCCTTCACGTATAAATTTTAGAGTAAGAGATTTAATAATCAATGGTTAAAAGTGCTTCTAGTAGGGACTAATAATGCATTTAATAGGAAAAAAAGGACTATTTGATTTCTGACTTTTGATTTTTTAATATTCAATTTTTTTCGTTGGCTTTGTAGTTGCACCGATTATACGGTTTGGTCTAAGCATTGCAATTTTTCCATTTTGTCCTGTGTTACACGGAGAAGAATTTTCGACCAATTTCTAGTTAGAAGAAAGTGGTTAGGAAATGTTAGGAAATATAGAAATATTTGTGTTTTTACCCGAAACTAACGGAGTAGTTGATTATGTGAAATTTCAAAATTTCAAAGTCATACAAATGATATTATTCATATCATTAATTCTAAAATTAAGATTCTAGAAAGGTTATATAAGAACACTCGTACTTTTCAGTTCAATTCATGATTACTTGTTGATCTTCATCTCATGAATAATAATATAATAATTATCCTTGATAACTTTGTTATGATTTATAGTGTCAGATAAAGATATCCGACATATTGAAGGGACAATTTACTAATTCTTTTTATGTTATTTTTTATCAAAAAATTTAATCGATTATTTTAGTACAAGTTGTTGTAGGTTTTAATATATTTTTTGTTTTTTTCTGTTTGATGAGCATTTCGGTCAATCATTTTAAAGTATAAACATTTGATTTTTCTTACTTTAGAAAATTGTAATTTAGTCTACCTGCATTTTTACATTTTAATTAATTAAATAAATTGTACAGTGTTTTAAGTGAATAAGTTATGATTCATTTGAATAAAAATAAATAACTAAATTAGACAAACATTCTTTTTCTTGCAAATTTATGGTGTAAAAGAATTTCTTGCACTTTTTTTTTCATTTTTTGTAGTTATTATTCCGTAAAATAAAACTTTATTATTTGTCAACAATAAAGCAACCAAATTTTTCTCAAATCTGCAGTAAAATTTCTTATTATGTGACAGATTTTACTACTTTTTTGGACTCCCCTTTTAATACCTGCATTATGTTGATGACACTGAAGTGTAACAAATTACAGATAGAACGCAGTTATGAAATGGTTATGAGATTTATACATGCAAGTTTTACGTAGTTTGAAAAAATAGCATTTGTGATTTCGTATGGGTCTCCAAACAGAACAATTATGAAAGGGTCCCCAGACATTGTTAAATAAAACGTTGACATAAATAGCTGCATGGCTTATACGTCACACACCATTTGTTTGATAATTCATGAAGTTTGGTGGTGATTGAATTTAGTTGTAATAGTTATGATCCATTACTTCCACGTGCTTTAGTTCCCATACTTCCATGTCTAGTGATAATTGGTTGAAGGAAAAGTACAATACCCATTAGTTTGAATCTTTGAACTCGAGGTCCTTATTTAGAATATTTTCTTCTTGTTGGTTGGCCAAGGATTTTCACATGGTCCAATTGCAGGCTGTGTCACTTTATGGTCCACTTCCAATGATTGAGATTGCGCAAACGGTCCCTCAAGCATGGCACTGCTATTTTCTTCCAATATTTTTCTTTTTTCACCCCAAAATAGTGTTGAAAAGAGGCTTATACCAGATGGAAAAATGAAATTGAAATGGAAACATTTTGGTCTGAAATTTAAGTGCACAAGCCTCATTTGCATATAAGAAAGCAATTTCATTGCTTGTAAATTGAATATTGCAGGAGTGATGGGTGAAGTTATGTTATGCCTTAGGTTACTTAGCAAACAGTGAATTCCTGACAAAATTCTAGTAATATTTTGCTTTAATTAATGAACAATAGTTGATATTTTTCTCTGCCTATTCTGATTCTACAACATATATGTCTATTAATTGCAGTATGCTTTGTTGAGACTTTTTATTTAATGTTCATTATTATTTTTATTAACTTGAAAAAATAGAATCCCTTTATTGACCAATAGGACATGCTCACCTCTCAATAATTAATAATACATATACTCTGAGTTTTTAAGCTGAAAAGATGGTATAACTTTTTAGGTAACATGTGACTTCCAACGGTTATGACAGAATAGTCAAGTTTCACTTTGAGCTATACATGGTAAGTGGAGAGTCTACGTGTGATTGTAGTATCATATTTTTGTAGAGAACTAACAAAATACTAAGCATATTTTTTGAGATCAATATTAACAAAATTGTGTTATGAACGCTAAGATTTTATTATGAATGAAACATACACCGGAAAGAATAGGACCAACATTACTGACACACAGAGTTACAAGTTACAATATTGAAGACCAAACCTAAGATCCTAACTCCTAATGGTATATATGCATTTCAAGAATCAGTTAACGCCAAAGCAAAGAACATGAATTGTTAACAAGTCATTCATTTTCAATTGAGATTGTTGAAGACTATAGATCGCCATCCTCCCACATCATACACAAAATTAAAACAAACCTGGCAAAAGGTAGCATTTAACTAGCAACTATTCCTCATTTGTTTTCGATTAACATTTTTTTTAAACCTTACTTTTCCCTCTTTTTCTACATACTAACCCTGCTAGTTAGAGCAACAACTTCTGCTGGCTGTATTACCTTGCATATTGGAGACATTTATGGTAGTTCCTTGGGGAAGGCCAGTAGAAGAAGTGGCCTCTTGTGCTGCCAGTGCCTTTTTACTCATAATGTGGTATATATCAAACAAAATGGTTTGGAATGCCTTCTCCACATTGTATGCCTCCAATGCTGAAGTCTCTAGAAAGGACAATCCTTCCTTCTCAGCCAAACTTTGAGCATCATCAGTAGGGACTGCTCTCAGATGATTCAGGTCAGATTTGTTTCCAGCCATCATGATAACAATGTTGGAGTCCGCATGGTCCCTTAGTTCACGGAGCCACCTCTGCACATTGTCAAATGTTTGCCTCTTGGTTATGTCATACACCAATAAGGCACCAACAGCTCCTCTATAGTAGGCACTAGTGATAGCTCTGTACCTCTCTTGCCCTGCAGTGTCCCATATTTGTGCCTTTACAGTCTTCCCCTCCACCTGCATAAACATGTGTTTCCAAGGAAGGGATTAATAAACTCTTCATGCAGCTGAAAATAAAAATATACATAGGATTGGAAATTCATTTTCTTCACATGGGAAAATCATCAAACATGCAAGAGGAATCATAAAAAAAGAAACTTGTTAGCTTCATCTATTGACAGTTGACATTTCTGCTGATCTTACAGCCCTCAAACCTCATGCATATCACTCTTATCATACAGAGGTGATTTTATTATTATTCGGGGAGAAATTTAGAATAACACTACATAATTTCATTTCAGTTTTTCTTAGTGTAAAATCTTGAGTGTTCTTAGATGGGATTATAACAGAATGGCAGTACCTCAAGTCTTTTGCATTGATACTAGTATATGGGATGAGTTTCAACTTGCAAATATTATTAACTGTTGTTCTATGGAGAAAATACATAATATGGTATGCAGTTCTTCAAATTCCTATTCAATTCCGTGAAAAGTATGATTATTGTTAAGAAATGATGCACTGCACCTACTTGCTTAAATTTCATATCCTCCTTTACCAAGGTTTGGATTCTTGTCATTTATTCTTCTAAAAGTACAAATTAAATTTCACATTAAGGTCAAAATGAATCGTGCCACACTACGAGAACCATGATTCGTGTTATAAATCAAATAAACTTTTTTGTGAATTCACCCTATTAGAATGGATCGTTAGCATTTTCTTCAAGTAAAATAGAGAGAAAGTTCCCATTACATTGTGAAAGACCAGTGTATAGATGACAGCGTTATGATTTTATGCATTAGTGCAACAAGTTGAAAGCATAAAATTTATCATATAATATACTTTGGAAGATTACATAATTTTGTATCATGGTCAAGAACCATTCTTTCATTTTCTCAATGAATAAAAGAATGTGAAAAGACCAACAAGAAGTGTGATATAACATCATCCAAGACAAAAACTGGAGAAGAAAATATACATATGGTATGCGTAAATGAAGGAACCTGCAATGTTCTGGTTGCGAATTCAACCCCAATGGTGGACTTAGATTCCAAGCAGAACTCGTTTCGCGTAAACCTGGAAAGGATGTTAGACTTGCCAACCCCGGAGTCCCCTATCAAGACGACCTTGAAGAGGTAGTCGTATTCATGATCCACTTTGTACGCCATGCAAAACAATGGAACGCAAAATCAAACTGGGGGAAATAAATTGTTAGTTAGAGGGGTTCAAGATTCAAACTTTGGTGTAGAGGAGTGAGGAACAAGGAGAGAGAAAGAGAGAGAAGAAAGGGGCACATTGCAAGGCCGACAACGTTGGCCCAAACAAAATTAACGGACCACAAACAAACCCACTTTCAACGGACTTTTCTCAACTCCCGCAAAATCGGAATGTGTTTTTCTTTAATTAATTCTTTAATTACTTTATTAATAATAATGAACTATTTTTTTGTTATATATATATATATATATATATATATATATATATATAATATAATATCCCAAAAAATATAAGTTGGCAATTTAATTGAACAAATATCAGAGAGTTTTATGGTACTGTAAATAATTATCATGGAAGTATTTCTGCAATTAAGTCTTGTGAAGTTTATGAAGCTTTAACTGTTTTATAAAGATTTACAATTGTGATTTAAATAAGAGAAAACAAGTGGTGAAACGTGGAAAGGTTTTGTCACAGATAGGTTTATTTACAAAAGTGGTGCAGATTTATCTGCAAATTACATATATGATGGGCAAATTTAAAAAAAAAAGAATTACACAATTGGGTTAGTCGTGTTTGAAGACACGTTTTAAGATGAAGAAGTCGTGCTTGGTAGCACGACTTCAATATGCAGCATTTTTCTTTTTTGTCTTATATAAAGTAGTGTGTGTGGAAATGACTTTTTGAAGTTTTACTTTTTTAGATAACTAGAAGTCGTGCTAAGAAGCATGACTTCTACATTAATTTTAAAAAAAAAAACTCTCACAGTTACACTTCATTATATTTATGGATTTTTTCTCGCTGTACAAAATATTTATGCAATATTATCTTATAGAGGATAGGAGTATGAACTGGAGAGTTGTGTGCTAAGAGTGAGATATTGCATATCACTAGCAAGATATGTAATTCAACATATTGACAAGGGCTACATGTTGGCCGGTGAGTTTTGTGTATACATTGTGTTTTTATAGGTATCAATGCAATATTATAGGAAGGTGATATGCAATATTTTTGAACATGAACTGACAGACCCCTTCACCTCTTTTTTCTAGGATCTAAGCAGAGGAAGTCGCGATCATATAAAAATATAATAGAATAAGAGAAAAATTTTCATATATTTTATGGATGTTTAATTATTGTTCAGAATATACTTTCTTTTTCTATTTTTAGTGTGTTCAATTATATTGTATTGGACAATTGTAAGATACTGTTCCCTCCATGCATGACGCCATCTTGCTACATGCAATGTAATTTTTGAAGGTTATTTGTTTCCTTATTAGACTAGCAAAGCAATATAAAATAATATTGTATAAACATTTCGTACAGCAAGAAAAAAGCCATAAATCATAATTGTGAGAGTTTTTTTTTTTTAAGAAAAAATAATATAAAAGTCGTGCTTCCTAGCACGACTTCTATTGTCCAAAAATAAAAAAAAATGTTGTATACTGAGCACGACTTCTTCATCCTAAAACGTCCCTTCAAGTATGACTTGTCTAATTGTGTAATTTTTTTTAAATTTACCCATATCTGTAATTTGTAGATAAATCTACACCACTTTTGTAAATGAACCGTCACAATTAATCCAATACAAATTTGTTTGCTAAATTGATGTGGTCACAACGGGTAATTTTTTAAACATCCAAATCAAATGGAATTTTGTAAAAAATATATAAAATAAATAAATAATTTTTATAATTTTTATATTCTCAAATTGATTTTACTGAAAAATTATTTTAATATCGTGGTGTGTAAATTTTGATTTCGGCCTTAGCCCACTTTTATGCGAAGACATATGTAGGTGTGAATGAATCAAATAACAAGTGTAATAAAAAAAAAATTAATCACTCTCAAATCAAAATTCACATATTTTATTAGCTAAGAATAACTTTTCAAAATATAATAGAATAAAGAAAAATTTTTATAGAAACCGAAACCGGAAAAACATAATTTAGAAAAAGGATTTCATTTTGATGAAAAAAATGAAAAAATAAAATAAAAATCCGCAGCCAAAAGGTGAACACGGATAAGGAGATGAACATAGAGCTCGGTATTAGCTGAAATGTTGTTGAGGAAGACGTATTATATAGTGCCAAGATATTTATATATATACGTTTTTTTACTAAAATATTTTGTGAAATAAATACAAAATCCATATTATTTTACAGTTAAAAATTATAAGGATTAATGGCAGGTAATTGCTGCTAAAATATTATAATTCTATATAATCAAATTTTATCTTATTGAATATAAACACTTCTAAAACACCTCAATATATTATACAAATTGTTAGTAATATTTATTATATTATTTTCAACTTTTAAACATCACATAAAGCCGTTTCCTTCTAGACAAAGTAAAATATAAGAAAAACTAAAAAAATGAGAAAATAAAATATTATTGGGTGAAGAAAGGAGTGCATTTAATATATATGACAAAAGTTTAAAAAAATGAGAGAATAAAATCTTGAAAGCACAAAGAAACGAAAACCGTTATAATTTTAATTTTTCTATAGTTTTTTTTTATTATTATTTAAGTACGTTTTTAGTTTCCCTGAAATGAGTAAGTTTATGTGTAAAGTGTTTTCTTATTATTTTAGGTATTATGTCTAAAATTATAAATTGTTTATATAATAAGGCTTAAGAATTTATATATCAACTTTGTTACGGATAGATACTTTCTAACTCAAATTTGATGATATATAACTTACATAATATTGTAAATAATTTTGAAAAATAAGTTGTAAACTTAATTTATTTTTAAAAAAACGATATAATAAGGTAATATTTATTTATATTTATATTTTATAAATTGGTATTGTGTTTAGTAGATGTGAGATTTTCAACATACTTATTCATATTGAGACATCTTGTATATGGAATTAGATACTTTTAGTAGATAGTCTAAAAAGATAAGAATGGTCTTTACTCAATGTAGTTTAAATCGAAATTATAAGTACGATTATGAAGAGTTCAATAATCATAAATCGTGGAATGGTAATACGGATATTAGATTTTATTTTTCTAAATTTATACCTATGAAATAGATTTGGATGCTAAAAGTGTTAGTTTTATTTCAATTGAAACTGGTTTACCTAAAAAGGTGAATAGTACAAAAAGAAACACTTAATTTTAATTAGGTTTGAAATTTGTTCTAATTGAAATTCAAACTCAATTCACTAAGAATGCAAATAGGTGTTCAATAAGGTCCAAAAGTAAATTTGTTGCATTAGTTTTACTTGATAGCGTGGGTTTGAGAACACATGTATCAAAGTAATTACATTGCATTAATTATAAGTAAGGTTAGGTTTTATTTGAATTGAATTCATTCACTAAAGATGAATAGTTATTTTGGTGCATTAATCTATATAAAAAAAAGTTTTCATACATACCTTTTTACAATTATATTCTAGGAGTATACCAATCTTGACGTGTCATTAGTGACAACTCAAGACTTTAGGAGGCCTAAAGGGAATTAAAAAAAATTAGGCCTTTTTTAACAATTAATTTATGGCTCCAAGTCTTAAAGTAAAGACACAAACATAAACGCACAGTATGAACATGCACATAAATGCACATAGTATAAAATATTTTTCTAAAATTATTTTAAAAAATGCCTAAATTCACTACAAGAAAAACTCAATTTACCCACGGATTTGTATCCGTAGGTAAATTCAGCATTACCCACGGATTATTACCTACGGATCTGTATCCGTAGGTAAATTCAGCATTACTCACGGATTATTACCTACGGATCTGTATTTGTAGGTATTACTCACGGATTTAAGTCCGTAGGTATTATCCACGGACATAGATTCGTAAATATTACCCATGGACACAGATCCGTAGGTATTACCCACGGATATTGGTCTATAGCTATTACCCACGAACTATTTCCGTAGGTAATACCCACAGACCTATGTCCATGGGTACCTACGGACCTATATTCGTGGGTAATACTTAGGAACTTATATTTATGGATAAAACTACTATTATCTCTTATTAATGATGTTCATATTGATTTATTAATAATAACATTAGTAAAGGTGAATATTATTAACAATATTAATATTTTTATTGATATTATTAATATTATAACTAATATATTTGGTATTTTTAACACTTTTATTACTATTATTGTTATTATTAAATTTGTATTATTATTATTAATATTATTATTATCATTAGTATTATTAATAATATTATCATTATTATTATTAATATTATTGCTAATATTATTGTTTTTATTATTATTTCTAATATTGTTAGTTATAATATTATTAAAATTATAATAATTATTATTATTAGTATTATATTTTTGTTTTTAATATTTTAAATTTTTTAAAATTATTAATATTTATACAAAAAATATTATTAATGTTATTGATAACATTATTATTATTATTATTATTATTATTATTATTATTATTATTATTCTTTATATTAACCTTATTATATGTTTTTTAATATATGGAATATTATTAATATTTCTCTTCATATTATCTATATTTACATTAATAATATTTTTAATATTACTATATTATTATCAACATTATTTATATTTATATGAAAAATAGTTTTAATATTATTAATATTTTTTTATATTATTTTCAGTTATATTAAAAGGATTTGTGATATTATTATTATTATAATAGTTAATAATAATATTATTATTAATGTTAACATTAATATTCTTAATTCTAATATTATTATTATCAATGTTATTTTTATTACCCATATTAATATTATTAATAATATTACTATTTTAAATTTTATTAATTTATTATTGTTATTATGAATCTTATTAATATTATTTTTATCAATATTATTATTGATATTATTTATATTATTCTTAATATTATTATTATCGTTTTTAATAAAAATCATAATAATAAGAATAATAATAATAATAATAAGAATATTATTATTAATAATATTAACAATCATAATCATAAATATAATTATAATAAGAATAATAATAATCATAATATTATAATATTATTTGTCTGGTGCAGTTGTAAATGGCTCCCTTCAACATTCAAAGGTCCTGTTTCAACTCCTCCTGGTTACAGTAAACTTAAACTCACTTTTTTAGTCAATCGTGTTTGTCATAATTATACCTAAGAGATCTGAACCTTAAATAATATATAAAATCATATGATATTATGATTAAACTTTTAGTTATAACTATCTTGCCTCTATTTACATATACTGAATTAGTCATATTTTTATTTAATATGAGCTTTCAACACATTACTCTCATTATCATAAATTTTAGATGGCTTCAATACTATATTAATAAATAAGTTGATGACCTCACAAAATTGACTTAATAATTTAAACTCAGTTATTAATAACTTAAATCCACTTAATTGCTAAAGGATAAAAAAACATCATTTATAAATAAATTTTTACTTAATCCTTACCATAATTAAAATCATTTTCATAATTATTTATAGTTCAACTTATTAAAAAAAATAAACTTGTCAATTCCAACAAACTCAAGAAGATTTGACTATAATTCCCATTAAAAATGAAAAAAACAAGTTCAATGAACTAAAAAAATCTACAATACAAAAAAACTAAAATGCTCAAAAAAGACACATGAATAAGGAACAATTAACGAATTTCTTTTTTTAAAATAAAATGTTCTTTGAAAGTGAGGGTTCAAAAAATATTTACCTATTACAAGATTAAAAGTCACTAAAGAAAAAAAGAACTATATTTTTATAAAGAAAAAAAAAACTATAAATTAAAACATTAATACTATTTTCACATCTTTGTATATTGATCAACGGAAAGAAATAATATTAATTGAAGTTATAAAAACAAATATCGATAACATAATGATGAAGAAGTATTATTAACTATAACTTATAATAGTTAAATCATGACATTTTATAGTTAATTTATTAAAAACAAAAAAAATTATATTTGTTTTTTTATATTAATCATATTGTGTTAAAAATATGATACTAAATTAACTAAAGATACAAACACAAATTACCTAGATAAATGTATCATTTTGTTAATATTAAAATTTTGAAAAGATATACATGTAATTGAAGTAAAATATATGCAACATCTAAAAAAAATCACATATGAAGAGTGAAAGTAAATTTTCTAAACATTTTGTGTTGTGATTCATTAATGTGAATAGTTTTTTTCAACCATTTCCAATTCATACATAACCGTGACTTTTTTTACATTAAAAACGTTTTTTTAGTAAAACTTGAAGGAAACTGTGTATAAATCAAATGTATTCTGAAAACGGAAATTTAAAAACAGTATTTATGTTTTATTTATTATTCTCAATTTGATTTTACTGAAATATTATTAATCTATTTTTATGTAGAGACTTCAGGATATTATATTTTTTAATCAATTCATTGGAAGAGTAAAATGGAACTATTTTAAGAATAAATTGATACTAATACGTAGATCATGAATGAATAAAATAACAAGTGTAATAAAAAGAAATTAATCACTCTCAAATGAAAATTCACATATTTTGTTAGGCTAATAATATTTTTTAAAGATGATAAAATAAAGAAAAAGTTTTATGGAAACCGAATGAAAAAAACATAATTTAAAAAGGACTTGATTTTGATTGAGAAAAATTTCCGCAGCCGGGAGTTGCCCGGATAAGGAGCCGGGTATTGCACCTGATACGGAGATAAAGAGAGAACTCGGTATTAGCTGAAGTGCTACTGCGGATGTGACGATTATGTAGTGCAAAGATATTTTGATATATGTTTTTACAAAAAGATTTTGTAAATTAAATACAAAATCCATTTTACTTTACAGTTAAAAATTAGAAAGATGAATTGCTGCTAAAAATATTATATTCTATATAATTAAATTTTATCTCATTTGAATATAAATACTTCTAAAACACCTCAACATACAAATTGTAAGTAATATTTATTATATTATTCTCAACTTTTAAACATCACATAAACCTGCTTGCTTCTAGACGAACTAAAAATGACATTTACTGTATATAACAAAACCTCAAAAAAAAATGTGTAAAACACCTCAACATACAAATTGTTAGTAATATTTATTATATTATTCTCATCACATAAATCCTGTTTGCTTCTAGACGAACTAAAAATGGCATTTACTGTATATAACAAAACCTCAAAAAAAATGTGAAAATAAAATATTATTAGTTGAAGAAAGGAGTGCATTTAATATATATGAGAAAAGTTTAAAAAAGATGAGAGAATAAAATCTTAAAGGCCAAAAAAACGAAAACCGTTATAATTTTAGTTTTCTATAGCTTTTTTATTTAAGTATGTTTTTAGTTAATGTAAAATGATTAAGTTTTGATTTAAAGTGTTTTCTTCATTTTTGTCCTTCTAATATTAAAAATAAATACTTTTATTTCAAATATTAGATAATGTAAAGTGGTTTTATATTAGTGTTGTAATGAAATCTAAGTAATCAGTAAAAAGTACTTTTAAGTTAATTTTTATTTGTGTATCTTTAATTAATATTGTGGACTAAAATGATAATTTAAATTTTTAGAAAGATGAAAATTGTATTTATTTACATAGGTTATGAATAAATGATAGACCTAACAATTTTGGTAATCTCTGCCATTTTAAGTCTTTACGGATATACTAATATCATAGACTATCAAATTCCTATTATTTTGGATTTTATTTCTAAAATTACAAATTATATTATATAAGAAGATTCAATAAGTTATTTACATACCTTGCTTTTTAAATGGAGAGATATTGTAACAACTATAGAAGTGGTAAAAATGGAATGAGTATTTGATTATTATTAAACTGAAAATAGTGAACAGATACTGTAACAACCTAAACTAAAAAAAGTTGTCATAGTTGTCATTCGAGTAGAAGTAGAATGAGTATCTAATTATTATTAAACTGAAAATATGTATTTATAGGAAAAGTTACTAGTCAGTCTCATTCACATTTGAGCCACCATCTCTCTAGAAATCCCTCACCTTCCTTTTCTCTAAGACTTTCACGTCTGTCTTCCATCAGTTTCTCGAGCAGAACCCACCGTTGGACTCGTGGCGAAGAATAGAGCAAGTCTATCGATCAAAATCACCAATAGAGTAAGTTCGTTTTTTGCTCCTACCCTTAGAGCCAGTTTTAGGTTTTCACTTTTCTTTGCTTACTGAGCTTGCATGTGGCATCTGAGCCATCAGACGATGCCTCTATGAGCTCAATTTCCTAGTGTGTTAATCTGATCGTTGATCAGAAGTCCTTTGATGCAGATTCGAGTTCTTGAGGACCTTAGGCTATTGGCATTGTTAGAGAGAATTTTAACTGCAATTTAGGTAAGGAAAGCTAACCTAAAGTCTGTGCTTGTTTGGTTTATAAATTTAAGTCTTGAATAGAGAAGTTAATGATTGTAGTAGTTGTACAATTTGTGTCTGGTAAAGTTTCCTGCAGGTCTAAAATGTTGGATTAATGTTGAATTAAATGTTGCATGTATGAGATAGTTGTGTGAACTTGATGGGATGTTGATATTTTGAGTTGGTATTTTGTGCTGGGGTAGACCATTTATTGTATAAGCGTGTTGATTCTTATTATTTTGGTCATCTAAGGCATGCATGTTAATTTTGAGGTAGTGGATATTGCTGGTTTTTTTGCATTTTTCGCCCAGGCTAGGCAATCTCGCTCAAGCGAAGTCACTGGGAAACCTGAGAGGTGCTATTGGGTCCAATTTCGCCCAGGCGAGAAGGTAGTCTCGCCTAGGAGAGGGTATAATCGCCCAGGCGAGAATGACCCTGGAGAAATGTGCTCTCTAGATTGTTTTTGCCCAAGCGAGATAATTTTCGCTCAAGCGAGGGGATTCTCGCTCAAGCTAGATTTTCGCCCAAGCTAAACCCTAAAAAACATTTTTTTTTTTTATTTTTTGTTTTGATTGTTTGATTCTTTGATTTTTTGGTAATGCAATGTATGGATTTAATAAAATAGATTAATTGATAATTTAAATTTAATGGTATTGATGGTTTAGTGATTTCGTTAAATTTTGAGATTTGAAGTTGAGATTGAGATTGAAAAGTGAATAAATGCATGAGTATATATCTATATTGTGATGTGATATTTTTATAAGTGTTCATGTGTTTGTCAAGATCTAGTCATAGTGTTTTCAGGAAAGGAAACACCCGTGCCTAGGTCAATTGGGAAGTGCATTGTCTAAGGACCAGATCAATAACGATTGATATCCTGACTCTATAATAGAAATCAAATAGATGATCATTACTAGGTGGTGAGAGTCGAATGAGGTCTGAACTAGGTCACTGCAGCTTGAAACATAGCTTGTCAAGAAAGTCTCAGGAGGACTAACCCTATCATACATGATTGAAGATTCATTTGTGTGAAACCTGTGTGGATTCACAGTTTGGACATGTATCACAGGTGCATATCTCGGAGTCTATTCAATGCACGAGTCTTCCAGAAGTAGAGTCAAGTTTGTAGTGTGTGAGTGTCTTATATTGTAATGGTGCATGTAATTGAATGAAATACTTGAGTGGTGTTAATCTTTTTGTTTGAATTAAAATACTCAGAATTATTAAAAAGTTGGTTAGTTTACCCATTGTTTTGTCGTACTTGTGTTTTAATATCTATATGCAATGATCGTGTTTTTGACATGGAAGCAGATGGCGTTGCAGATGGATCTGTGGAGAATCATTTAGAATGAGTGGTGCTTTTAGGCATAAGCTAAATTTGGAAAACAATTTGGAGATATTATGTAATTGTGTTTTAGTAGAATTCCAAAGATAGAATTTTGAAATACTTCAGTTTAAATGATTACTGTATGTTGATGAATCATAATTATAAATAGTAGAATGCTTATTATTTTTAGGGTGTTACAGATACTTAAATGGAAAGTAAGATGTAAGATTTAATAATCTGGTGAGGTTTATAAGATTTAATAATTTACTAAGTTAATAATTTGCTAAGATAATGTTTATTTCTATTTATATTTTATAAAATGGTTTTATTTATAGTTAATATGAAGTTTTTAATATTTTTTATGTTGAGATATAGTAATATCACACATGAAGTTATATTGTGTATGGTTCAATAACAATTTGATAAAGCTAACAAATCTTGTTAGATTATCATAAAAGATTCACATAATCATAAAATCTATAACATGAATAATGACATTTTATAATTTATTTTATCAAAAACAAATACATTTATACTTATTTTTCTATTTATTATATTGTGTTAAAAATATATCTTAATATGTTAAAAATTTGTAAAATATAATACTAAATTAATTATAGATACAAACACAATTTACCTAGATAAATATATTATTTTTGTAATATTAAAATTTTGAAAAGATATACAAGTAATTGAAGTAAAATATCTATAACATTTAAAAAAAAAATCAGATATGAAGATTCAAATTTTTTTTTTTAAATATTGTGTTGTGATTCATTAATGTGTATAAATCTTTTCAACCATTTCCAGTTCATACATAACCATGACTTTTGTTTACATTAAAAAGGTAATTTATTTAAATAAAACTCGAAGGAAACGTGTATAAATCAAATGTATTTTGAAAACGGAAATAGTATTCTCCTTTTATTTATTATTCTCAATTTGATTTTACTGAAATATTATTTTAATATCGTGGTGTGTAAACTTTGATTTTGACCTTAATCTACTTTTATGTGGACACTTCAGCATATTATAATTTTTTAATCAATCCATTGGAAGAGTAAAACGGAATTATCTTAAGAATAAATTGATACTAATAAGTAGTTCATGAATGAATCAAATAACAAGTGTAATAAAAAGAATTTAATCACTCTCAAATGAAAATTCACATATTTTGTTAGACTAATAATATTTTTTAAAGATGATAGAATAAAGAAAAAGTTTTATGGAAACCGAAATGAAAAAACATAATTTTTTTGATTGAAAAAATTTCCGCAGCCGGGAGTTGAACCCGGATAAGGAGCCGGGTATTGAACCCGATAGGGAGATAAAGAGAGAGCTCAGTATTAGCCGAAGTGCTACTGCGGATATGACGATTATATAGTGCAAATATATCTTCATATATCGTTCTTACTAAATGATTTTGTAAAATAAATACAAAATCCATTTTACTTTACAGTTAAAAATTAGAAAGATGAATTGCTGCTAAAAATATTATAATTCTATATAATCAAATTTTATCTCATTTGAATATAAACACTTCTAAAACATCTCACCATACAATTTGTTAGTAATATTTATTATATTATTCTCAACTTTTAAACATCACATAAACCCTGTTTGCTTCTAGACGAAGTAAAAAATGCATTTACTGTATATAACAAAAACTCAAAAAAATGAGAAAATAAAATATTATTAGATGAAGAAAGCAGTGCATTTAATATATATGAGAAAAGTTTAAAAAAATGAGAGAATAAAATCTTAAAGACCAAAAAAACGAAAACCGTTATAATTTTATTTTTCTATAGCTTTTTTATTTAAGTATATTTTTAGTTTATGTAAAATGAGTAAGTTTTTACGTAAGTGTTTTCTTTATTTTTGGTCCTTCTAAAATTAAAAATAAGTACTTTTTATTTCTAATATTAGATCACGTGAAGTGATTCATATTAGTGGTGTAATGTAACCTAAGTAATTACCAAGGAAGAATCTTATGTTTTGTAAAATAAATTTTATTTGTCTGTTTTAAAATTAATATTATAAATAAAAATAATGATTTAAATTTTTAGAGGGATGAAAATTGTATCTGTCTACATAGGTAACAAGCAAGTGATAGAACTAATAAACTTGGTAATCTCCAATGTCATTTTATATCTTTAGAATTACACCAATATCATAAATGATAAAATTCTTTTTTTTTTGGTATTATTTCAACAATTACAAATTGTGTTATATAATAAGGTTCTAAAATTTATGCAGACCTTGTTTTTATACGGATCAAACTATAAATTAAAACATTAATACTATTTTCAATCAACAATTAAAAGTAAGAGAAATAATATTAATTGAAGTTATAAAAACAAACACTGATAACATATAACGATGAAGAACGATAATTAACTATAAACTATAAACTACAATAGTTAAATGATAACATTTTATATTTAATTTATTAAAAACAAATACATTTATATTTGTTTTATATTTATATATTGTGTTAAAAATATATCTTAATATCTTAAAAATTCGTAAAATATTATACTAAATTAACTAATGATAAATGTATATTTTTTAATATTAAAATATTAGAAAGATAAATGTATCGTTTCTGTAATATTAATATTTTGGAAAGATAAATAGGTAATTGAAGTAAAATATTCATTAAAAAGGTAACTTTTTTAATTAAACTTGAAGGAAACATGTATAAATAAAATGTATTTTGAAAACGGAAATTTAAAAACAATATTCATGTTTTATATATTTTTATTTTTAATTTGATTCTACCGAGGTATTTTAATATCGTAGTGTACAAAATTCGATTTTGACTTTAACCCACTTTTATGTGGAGATTTTAAGTGATTATATTTTTTTTTAATCAATTCATTAGAAGATTAAAAGGGAACTATTTTAAAAATAAATTGAGACTAATATGTAGGTCATGAATGAATCAAATAACAAGTGTAATAAAAAAAAAATTTAATCACTCTCAAATGAAAATTCACATATTTTATTCTACTTAAGATTTTATTTTTAAATTTTTTAAAGACATATAGAATAAAGAAATTTTTTTATAAAAATCGGAATGCTCATAGTTGTTAGAAATTGTGAAAAGAAGAAAGATGTTATCGTTCGGTGAAACTTTAATCACTTCGGTGAAACTTTAATCACTTTGAGAAGTATTTATGAGATTAGGATAAAAACTAAAGAATTTTTATCTTCTCTTTGCTTCTCAATCTTTCCTAAATGACTAAGACTAAATCATAATTATCAAAAGCTTAAAGACTAATTTTAAAAATAATGATTAAGGATTAAATGCTTTATAGATTATTGACATATGTTCAATTAAAACTTTAATTAATAATTTTTTAATTTTAATGCAATTAAATTTAATATACTATTGCTAATTTTAATAAATAATTATTTTACTTATGTAAATGTATGTTAATTAAATATTTCTTTTGATGCAGTTTACTTATAAGTAGTATGTGATTACAATAAATTTAATCTTAATATAAAATGAAAGACTTTATTATTTTTCAAAGAATTATTCAAAAGTCCAAAATTTAGTGGAAGTGTAACATTAACCCATAAAATATAATATTGTTCTTCTTATATGACCAATATAAGTTTATTGGTCAAAATTGATATGGTGTGTTTGTTGTCATTGATATGTTGTGTTTGTCGTTATGATTGTGGTATTTGTGAATTTGTAGTCATATTTTGTAGCAGTTATTAAATAAAGTTAATGGACATAATTGCATACTTTATCCTTATGAATTAATGGACATAATTGCACACTTTATCCTTAACTCATAGTTGGATAAAACTATTATTAATATTGGTAATATTTATATATTTTGAGAAAATAAAAAGTAATATAAAATTATAATAGTTGTCTTTGTGAGGATGTGAATATAAAGTCACAAGCATTACCTAAACCCAAATTGACAAACCTAACAGTTTAATTGAAAAGTAGTCAAACAAATTATGAGGTATACACGTTAAATGTCAAGTATTGGAAGAACTTTATGACGCTCTTTTGGTGTGGACACAAAATCCATAACATTTGAAATTGAGTTTTTTTTTTTTTCTTTAAATCAATTTTCAAAAGACTGATTTTTTATTTTTTTTTCACATCAAGCGCATATGAATCAATTGAGTCATTTTGTGATTGAACACATGTGTTGATGGAGGTGACATTTGTATGTGTTTAATTATATTCTTAAATGCTTTTGTGACATGCATAATATATATTTTTTATTCTTTTGTTGGAATTTTTTTCAAATGTCTTTACATGTTAACATAATTTTAAAAAATAATAAAATATTGTGAATGAAGAAATTTAAGTTCCATTTATTATAAAATTCCTAGAATTTGTTATAGAGTAGTAAGTAAGAATTTAGAGAATAGTCTTTAAAGTGTAGTACAAGTAAAAATATCGAAATATTCTATTATTAAAATAAAAATTTTATATAAATATATTTATATTTTATCTTTATAAAATCATAATCTTTTTATAATATAATTTTTTTTCTTCTTTATCTTTTTTTTAAAATTTCGACTTAAAAAAAGAAATTGATTGTTTCAATCCATATGGATTAATGGTGTCATATGAGGATTGATGAGAGATTGATTGACCTATTATGTTATGACTTGTGGACTCATAATGGATGTAGCATGACAGGAGTCTGATTTAATGTACATATCTTTCAGAAGTAGTAAAGTCAAGTGTCTTTATATATGAGTCAATGTATATATATCATGTGAAATTATAATGATAGTGTGATATATGAGATGATTGGTTAATGTTTGAATTGTGGTATTATGATTTTAATTTTTAATTATACTTTATATCATTAAGAACTTGAAAATATCATTTTAATGTTTAAAAGTAATTTATTATAAAATCTTACTTTTTATTTTAATGTTTAAAAGTATTTTATTATAAAATCTTACTTTTTATTTTTGTGAATTTTATTTAGAGAAGTGACATATGTGAATAATTTTATCTCTTATTTTATGAATTTTATTACTTGTTAAAGAGAAACTTTGGAGTTTTGGAGTAAAAGAGTGTCACATCTAACAGGTGAGTTTTTGTAATTGATTTGCTTAAGGATTATTCATAACATTATACACTTATTTGGTTAATAATTAATATATAAACATTTCTCAAAATAATTAATAATGATAGATATTCAAGTGTGAGTAGGTTAATTATTGTAAGACAACATAAAGTTAGAAACTATTAACTATTAAAGCTTCAAAATTATTATTGATTTTATTTTTCTTTATCATAACTTTCATAGACTCTTGTCATTTTTAATACTATTCTACAATTCATGAAATTTCTTAAAATATAATAAATCCATAAAGACTTTTTAATATCTATGAATTCTTGAAAGATTATTAGATATTTTAAATTCATAATATATATTAAAATTTATAATATAAAATTTTAATCATAAAAATATTTAAAAATTGTGATTAATAATCACATTTCTACGTAATCTTTTAAAATTCACGAGATTTTGATCTATTAAAATAGTTTGTATTATCCCAATCTAATACATTTTTTAAACAATAAAGTTGGTTTAATACTTATAAAAAATTAATCATAGTTAACCTTCATATTCTGAGTATTTGCGTTATGCAATCTTATGAAATAATTATTATAATTTTATTTTATTATATATAAGTTATTTTTAAAAAAAATATTCGATACATCCCACAGATCTATTAGTTACAACAACAATTCATTGTGTATTACAATATTTTGGGTAAACGACATTTCATAGTTTGTTTTTTTTCTTTTGTCAACAGTGTAATTTGTTTCTTAGCTAGATCTTCAGCCTATGTGTAGGCCTATCTGTCTTTTCTTTCTCCTTGTTTGTCACTTTGCAAGTGGTGGTTATGGTTCCCACACATTTTTTTTCCGACCCAAAGAGCGGAAGTTTATGTATAATTTTAAAAGGAAATCGAATATAGTGAGATTTGAGAAAATTCTAGGATGTCAATGTAATTATTATGATTTTCTAAATGGCATTAATAATCAAAACTTGGGTTATTCAATCCAATTGAATCCAAATATCGTGGGTTATTATATTTTAAGTGTTTTGGTCAAACTCATTTAATCAAATTAAATTCATTGTTTAGTAGTTTAGGGTTGAGTTTTATACTAAACTGATGAATCCAATCCAACACGTATGTTATATATAATATGTTTTTGATTTTAGTATATGAAAGATAAATATTAAGATAATTACATATATTAAAATTATATTTTGCTTTGTCCTAACTTTCTTACTTAAAACATTTCTTATATCATTTTTAGTTAAATTATCTTAACTACATTTTTGTAATTTCTAGACTTTTGTATTATGTCACATATTCTTTACTTATTTTCTACTTCACCAATGAACTTAGTATAATTTTCCTTTTCAATTGTTAGTTTTTATAAGAAAAGAGAATTTTTTAATTGTTAGTTTTTATAGGAAAAGAGAATTTTTTAATGATTCTTTTATATATTAAATTTAAAATTAATTCAATATCACAAAACCAATAATGTGGCACATAATAATTGATGTCACTTCATGTAATAATTGATGTTATCTGTAACACTTTTTTCTTATTAATTGTCTTATTAGGAATCACTCTTTAATTATGATTTGGTGACTTCATTCCTATAAGAGAATAATTGTAAAACTTGTAACAATCTTTTTATAAACAATTGTTCCACTAGAAATCAAACTTGTGACATTAGCTTTGATATCAATTGTTATATCGAACACTTACCACTAGGGCAAAAACAAGATACAACTCTTTATACTTAAAAACGTATTAATCTAAGTGTCACGATTCGATTATCACTTGACTCACTTTGTCCACATCACAAAATAATTTTTATATATCTCTCATCATATTTTTACGCCCCCACACTATTTATACAGGTAATTTTATTTTAAAACTTTTCCTTTTAAGTTTTGGATAATGTTTGTAGATCTTTTCAATCTTGTCTTGTCTCTCATGGAAAGAGCTCTTGCAGTAAGAGATAAGGTAGTCCTAAGTGGATGATGATCCTTCTTTTAAATTTTTTTTTAATATTTTATTATTATTATTATTTAACTGTTTATAAATATAAAAAATAATAAATATTCATAATTGATATCATTCCAATATATTGTATTAGAAAAATTATATATAAATCTTTAGATGTTACATATTTATTTTTTCTAATAAATATTAATTAATTAAACCTATTTTAGACCAAAAATATTCAATACACTACACATTTAAGAAAAATATTTAACAAAGGCTTAATATATAAAAATGAAAGAAGTATACTTATATTACAATGTTAAAACTCCAATTTCTATTGGAAAGTATAGTTTTATTTTAAAAGGTCTATCAAATTAATTTTCGTCTTTAGAAATTAAATGTGCAAAACGTGGAGCATGATGGAATCCAATCTTAGTGGCTATAAAAGGTGAGACAGAGTGTATGTATTGATATCCTTTCTCACTCAAGATAGATAAACAGTTTGGTCGACTAACTTGAGTAAGTCCCTTATCTATTCCTATTTCTAATACCTTTTTCATTTATACTTCTTTCTCCTAATAATTTTCTATTGCTTCTTTTTTTGTTGTTGTATATTTATAAAAATTTGTTTCTATTGTTTCATTTATACCTCAATTTAAAAATTGAGAACCCACTGAATTACAAACCATCAGAAACCAAACTTTATCAAATTGTATTTCATTTTTTTTTTCAACCCATGCAATTCGGTTCAGTCAGTAGTTTGGCTTGAAAAGTGACCTAAAAACCGTAAAATGTACTATACTTTTTCATATTTATTATTTATTCAGTATTTTAATTAATTAATACAAAGTTATTTATTTTTTCAGCATAATTATTTTATTAAATTTGTAATTGTGATTATATAAAAATTTGTCAACAATTAGTTGGAAATATTTTAGTTTAAATTCATTCCTTAATAATATTTTAAGTTAAATAATTTTTAAACAGTACATAATAGGATTATTTTAATTTTAAAAATAATCTCATCAAATTGTAAAATAATTTCGCATCATATGGCAGATATTTTTTTTATTAATTTGGATATTTTTAGTTCAAGATGAACCAAATTTATATAATAGCTTTCTTTTAATTTCGGTAAATATTAAGCATCAAAATCACCCCTAATTACTTTTATTGGTTCTTTTAATCAATTTTTGGTTTGTGGTTCACTCTTAATATAAACTGATATTCCAGTTGCTTATTCCTATTCATTTATTGATTTATATTTTTTGTAAAACGTTAATTTTACTGCGTATAAGAAAATTCAGCAGTGAGGAAACTCTCTTATTTTGGCTTTCTACACAACTTCTTCTCTCAGTCACAATCCTGTATAAAAACAACACACTCTCTTGTGCAGCTATCTTCATCACCACACATCACTTTAACATTAGCAATGACACTATTCTTAGAAGACAATAATTAACTTGAATTCATCCTTTAACTTTCACAATGCAGCAATTTGGAGAGAGATGAATTTCGAAAGGTAAATGGTTTTGTCGGTTTGGTGTTGAGAGACTAAGGTGAAGATAATTACAAAAGGAGGAAATAAAGGAAAAAAATAAAAAATAAAACTTAATATGTGACAGCTGAAAATTGTCATTGTATTAAAAATAATTTTAAATATGTGCATTTAGTAATAAGTTTAAACCGAAGTGAAATGTTAATGTCATTTGAGATTTAACATACTTGTAAGTAGTTAAAAGATTTAGGAATAAAACGCCCCCAAAGAACCAATTTTCAAGGAAATGATAGATTGGAGACATTCACCAACCTATCCAATTCAAATTCAACCACAAGATAAAAAAAATTATCTAAAAATTAAAAAAAAATTTACAAAACTAAAATTACTTTGTTGTGCAGATTTATATGATGTTCTTTTTGCTAATGTACATGTCTGTATGTTTTTATCCTCACTTTTTTTTAAGATCATAGTTACTTTCCTTTCCAATTTATTATGTATATGACTGTATATTTTTATTCACAATTTTCAATATTCAATTTTAGCGTATGAGCATTCTGCTGTGTTTCAATCAATAATAATATGTAAAAGCATTTCATATTTACAAGGAAATTAACTTTACTTACAGGTTGAAAGAGCTTGAAAACACATTCAACATATGTTGTGAAGATTACTATCACCGAAAGATGAATTTTTTAGGGTTGTCGCATCTCCTCCAAATTCTTACGTGCATTCTGCTGTTCACTCCGTCATTTTCTAAAGATGATCGAGAGGTAAATAATATATATATATCCAATATTGCTTGACCTAGCAATTGAAACGGTTTGCCTTTACATAAATATACTTTTGCAAACATATACTTCAAGTATCTCTTTTGAGAGTGTACAATTAATACTTCACTTTGTATTTTAGTTTTTCAACAACTAATTTTCACATTCCTTCTATCTTGAGAAGTTATATCTTTTTTGTGATTTTTTGACACACTATAGATTTACATAGTCTACATGGGCGAATATCAGAAGGACGTGGAACTCACAGAATCATTTCACACCAGTATGGTTCAAAGTGTTCTCGGCAGGTCATATATTCTAGCTCCCCATTTTCATTAAAATATTCATCTAAAACCATGACCTATTTTCGTGTCTTATTATATTTCAAATGTCAGATCTTTTGTATAATTGGTAATCTTGTTTGACTTAAATTCTATTTTGAAGGACTTAAAAAGAAAAATAATGAAATAAATTGCTCTAAAAATAGAGCAATTCTTTTATTTTAAATCCTATTATCGATCAAGAATATGTGTTTTTTTTTTTTTTTAACTAAAATAAGTTGATTAAAATTTCAAATGGCATATATCCATCCAGCAAATTTGCATCAGATACTTTGCTGCACAGCTACAAGAGTTTCAATGGATTTGTGGCGAGGCTAACCAAAGAAGAATCAGCAAGAATGAAAGGTAATTTTTGCCAACAAAGAAACAAAATATAATAATAAACAGATTACTTGAAATATTCCAATTATACATGTATATATTAGTTCAGACCACATTTTCATAAGCCTTTTGCGTTATTCGTAAATATATTTTTGGTTTGTTTAATATTCCTACATTAATATGATTGTCAGTGTATATGTAACTCTAATTATGATGTATGCATTCTGTGAAAATTTGGAATGTTTGGCCAGAAATGGATGGTGTGGTGTCTGTTATTCCAAATAGAGTCCACAATATCCAAACATCAAGGTCCTGGAACTTCCTTGGCTTCCCGGAAAATGTCCAAAGAACAAAGGTAGAAAGTGACATAATCGTCGGAGTACTCGATAGCGGAATTTGTGAATATAGCGACAGCTTTACCGACGGAGGCTTTGGTCCACCACCACGGAAATGGAAGGGAACATGCTTTAACTTCACTTGCAATAAGTAATGTTTCGTATAACATGCTACAACACTATACATAAAGAGCTTGCCTGGTTTCAATTTTTGAACTGACATTGTCGCCTTTTCGTTGATCACCTCAATAGTAAATCGACGTGGATCCAAACACATACACCTAAATTTAAGTAATAAAATATTGAATAATAATTATTAAAAGATAAAACTAACCATCGAATCACTTATCTGTGAATGCTTGCTTCATGATTTGTTTGTAGCAAAATAATTGGAGCAAAATATTTTCGCGTTGGGGGTAAGTACGCCCCAGAGGACATCATATCTGCAACTGATACGGAGGGTCACGGGACTCACTGTGCATCCATCGCTGCTGGAAACCTTGTTCCCAATGCAAGTCTGTTTGGGCTTGGCTTAGGAACAGCAAGAGGAGGAGTTCCATCAGCACGCATTGCTGTGTATAAAGTTTGTTGGAGAAGTGGTTGTGAATCTGCTGACATTCTTGGAGGATTTGATTTAGCCATTCTTGATGGTGTTGATATTCTTTCTGTTTCACTGGGATCATCGGAACACAAACAATATTTTGAAGATGTAATTGCAATAGGAGCTTTCCATGCAATGAAGAGAGGCATATTAACTTCTCATAGTGCAGGCAATTCAGGTCCAGGTCCTAACACAATCCCGCATCTTGCACCCTGGTTCATTTCTGTGGCTGCCACCACTATAGACAGAAAGTTTTTAACCAAACTCCAACTGGGCAATGGCAAGATCTTCCAGGTAATTATCCCTTTAAATTGTTTTACGTATTTTTTAAAATATTTTAAAAAACTAACATGAAAGATTTCCCTGAGCATATGCAGGGAGTTTCATTGAATACATTTAGTCCAACACAGAGAGATTATCCTTTAATTTATGGTGGAGATGCACCCGCTGCTGGATATAATAGTTCCACATCCAGGTACCAACATTTACCAATATCTCTTTTTAATTATCTGGTTAAATTGTTTTATTTTTTATTTCTTCATTTATAAAATTTTATATAGTTCGTCTATTTTAAATGGTTCAACTTGATGTCTTAATTTTCTTAAATATTCAATGTTCCTTTTCCATAATCAAGTTGACACAGTTAAAGAAGCGATATTGACTTAGTGGTTAACACTTTCTAACGATTTAAAATTTTAATTTACAAAGTAGTGAAGATTTAAAAATATATCACTATATAATATAATAATTTATTTTAAAAAGATAAAAATACTACACATAATGACAGTTTAGAAAGGTCACTATAATAAATTGTAATTAGTTTTAAGAAAATTCAAGTTTTGATTTTTAAATATAATAAAATTATAAAATTTTAATAATCCTTTTGATATGATATTAGTATATTAAATTTAGTTAATATTAAAAAATAATTACATCTAAATGGTAATAGTTATTAATATAATTATATTATGTTTCATTAACACCATAATTAATTTAACAATCTATTTTTGTATAATATTTCTACAGTTATTAGTACTAATATGTATCTTATTAATAAAAAATATATTAAAAAAATATTTTTTCATTTTAAAAAATGTAAGTTTTTAAAGTGATAGTTTCTGAACCGCACAAATGTAACTCATTTCAAAACATAAAATATATTTTTAATAAATAAGAAATTATATAATTATTATATTGCTTTTGTAATCGCATCTATGTATAAATCACTTGGTGACAATGTTAGATAGTCGCATATTTGTACTGTCAATAAACTTTATTTAGATGGAGAAGGCAATATTTAATATTTTTTTAGAAAATTAAGTAATTAAATTGAACATCTGGAGAGGGAAATTGAATTTTATAAATAATTAAAGGAATTAAAAAAGTAATTTAACCTTATTATTAAAAAGGAATTAAAATAGTTACTAATATTTCCTTCTATTACAATTCAAAACTCCTTCTAACATTAGCATTGCTTAGGCTTTGCCGTGATAATTCTTTGGATGCAGCTTTGGTGAAAGGGAAAATTGTTTTCTGTGAACACTCTAGTTCTCCTCGACGTGTGGGATTTGCTTCTGGGGCTGCTGGTGTTATATTCGCAACTACATCACCTTTAGATAACGCAGATGTATTTGCATTGCCAGCAATTCAAATTACCGCAACTGATGGGAAATCTGTATATTCTTATTTAAAGTCAACAAGGTACAAAACTTTTCATCATTTTATAAAAGATCATACATAAGAGCTATAAATTTTTGCTCTTTTAGTCTTCAAACTGATTTATATGTCATGTCACCGATTATTGTAGTAATGCAACAGCTATCATATCCAAGAGTTACGAAGGAAAAGATTCATCAGCCCCTTATATTGCTCCGTTCTCATCAAGAGGTCCAAATAAGATCACTCCAAACATTCTTAAGGTAACTTCATGCTACAATATACAACCAATTCAACGAATTCAAGCTCATTTGCTTATATCTAAGTTGTCTTGATGTTGTAGCCTGATATAGCAGCTCCAGGAGTTGACATTCTGGCGGCATGGCCTCCAATTTCTCCTATTTCTGATGTTAAAGGAGATAAAAGAGTATCGTATTTCAATATACTATCAGGAACTTCAATGGCATGTCCTCATGTTACTGCAGCAGCTGTTTACGTCAAATCATTTCATCCCAAGTGGTCTCCTGCTGCTCTTAAATCCGCATTGATGACAACTGGTAATGCTCTCCTTGCCATCCATGCATGCTGCACTCATTTTATGCCTTTTTCTTATCTCCCCCTCATGTTTAAAAATACTACTTCTTTCTATTTTTTTCCTCCTCTGGCTTATTGGGGTTTTTAATTTGGATACACATATGATTTCATATATATAGATATAGATATAGATAGATGGATATAACTTTTATTTTTGTTGTGAGAGATAATGAGTAACCCCTGTCCTTAAATAAAAATTAAGGGACTAGTTTGTGAAAAGAAAAAAAAGAAAGATTAGGATGCAAACATCTAATCAAGAATTGTTTCTCAACTCTTCTATATAAACAATTTATAGAAAACCTAATGTAAGCATACAATAAGTAAATAATTTTATTCAAGTCTATCTATCCTTAATTCATATTATTATAATATAATTATTAAATAATTTTTTTAATTGTTAAATTATTATTTTTTATATTGTTATTTTTTTCTGTTGCGCATTTTGTTGTTTTTTTCTCACATATCTTTTCACATCAGTTTTAATGTAAATATTACGTTGAGATATTTAATTAAAATATAAATTATGTCGTTTAATAAAGACAGTTGTAGGATGATTATATAATGTAACGTAGTTATCAACCTTTTGGAGACTATTACTCTTTCAGAGGAGAGAATGAAAAATGTAGGGAAAAAAGGAGGGTGTGAAAGAATTAGTTAACTTTAAAAATATAAACGTAAAGAGGAAATATGATAACCTAAAACCTTATGCATTACCACCCTAAAGTAAATTTCTGTTGGGAAAAAGTAGATAAAGTTCAATTATTTTGTGGAATATCTTAATGGCCAAGTATATATGTTTAGGACCAAATTTATTTGTTTATGATTTACAGCTACCCCTCTGAAATCTGCACTTAATGAGGATGCTGAATTTGCTTACGGTGCGGGCCAAATCAATCCTTTGAAGGCAGTAAATCCTGGACTAGTCTATGATACTGACGAGAATGATTATATTAATTTTCTGTGTGGACAAGGTTATACTACAAAGCAACTGCAAAAAATTACAGGAGATAATAAGAGCACTTGTACATCAACAAATAAACAATCCGTTTTCAACCTTAATCTGCCGTCTTTTGCTCTATCAACCGCTGGCTCCAAGTCCAAGAATGTCACTTTTGGTAGATATGTTACAAATGTTGGATCAGCTAGATCCACGTATAGGGCTACCATTACTGCACATCCATCTTCTTTAAACGTCCAAGTAGTCCCAAGTGTTTTGACCTTCTCATCTTTGGATGAGAGGCGGCCCTTCATCCTTAAAATTGAAGGAAAGATTAATGCAACCTTGGTTTCTTTTTCTCTGATTTGGGATGATGGCACTTTTAAGGTAAGGAGCCCCGTTGTTGTTTATGTTCCCTAAATTCTCTGTTACCAACGTGAATGGTAATCATTGTGTAATTTGTTGTTCGTTTTTTCTATTTCTCTTCCTGTTGAAGTTTAGTGAATAAATATTCTGGGTGAGTTGTAAGCCACAGAAATTATGAGCAAGTGTTATGTAAGGCAGGAACAATCTATTTCTAATAAAATATAAATAAATCTATAAGTGTTTGGTGTTTTCATGTAAGATAAGGATCGAGACAATTTAAATAACAATCTTTTTATCACAATATACATAGGCAAAATGAGTGTCAATAAGAAAATCATTTAAGAGATGTTATTTCACTATAAACAGTTGACACAGTTCTTTATTTCGTATACGTATAAGATTTTGTAAGTTTCATAATTGGTGAAACGAAATTCTTAATTCAGACAATTATCCGCCTGAAAAGAATTTCAAAATCTAATCGTTAATACACGCCTTATGGTTAAACTCATAGAAACCTGAAACCTTATATTTTAGATATTTTGTATACGGATTTGGACTATCCTTTGTGCTTTATTAATTTTTTTTTTGTCAGTTAAAAACATCGAATCTCTTTTCAAGTAAAATTACTTTTCACGAACTAAAAGATTTCTAAACAAAGTCTAACTTCCTGCATAAGACTTATCTACTGATTCTATTATCAAATTAATTTTTATACTCTTTAAGCTCAACAAAATATCTTTTTTTTTTTAAATTTGTACAAACACAAAATTTTCTTTGAAACAAAAAAAGATAATTAAATTTTTTTTTCTAAGTTTACTTTATATGTGACCCTTGAGACACCTACAAACTCTATGAAGTACATGTTTTGCAGGAAGATAAATCACAAGAAATAACTACAGTCCACTAAAAAAACACAATACAAATAAATATGAATAAATATAAAAAAAATATATATTCACGGTAAAAAATCCTAATTCTTAATAAGAAATAACGTTTTCGTATTTTGTCCTAAAAAAAATATATCTAATCGTATTAGATTTAGTTACTTTAATGCTAAGGTTTATTAATTTGTTTTATTATGGATGAAAAGATTGAATAATTATGTTATTTTTAGATATATTAATATAATTTTAGATATAAAGAATTTTATACAATTTTATAAAATTTCTACAATTCTACATAAATTATCGAATTTGATAACATTGATTACACAACTTCTAAATTTTTTTTATAACATAACATCCAATATATAAATTACCAACAAATAAAATATTGTAATTTATTAGAAGATAAGACACTTCCAAACTTAATACTAATGTGTTAAACAAATTAATCTTTCAGAAGATATGAATACAAGACTTATGAAAGGAAATTAATATCAATTCTGTGATTTTGATAACATCTAAAGATTTGTTTGAAATATGCCCCAACCGAAAATGTCAAAGGATTTTGAGATCACTCATAGTAAAATTGACAGTATTGGTGATATATGGAGATTTGAAGGTTCTGATAAGAAGGAACCTTGAGTATATAAAGTCTACCTTGCATCTCAGTTGATCTAATCACTTTCAACGAGTTTTTCTCCTTAATGTGACAATCATTAGAGTAAAAAATATTTACACAAGACAAATTATCAATCAACTTTGCTACTGAAAGAAGATTAAAATTGAAGTTAGGAATATACAAAACATTATCTAGAATATGATCTTGATTGATAAAAATACTTCCAGAATAATTTGCAATGACTTGATTTTCATTTGGTAATTTGATAGAGATATGATTAATTTGATGATATGAAGTGAAATGAGTCAAGGATGAACAAATATGATCAGTAGTACCACTATCAAGAATCCAAGAACTAAAGAAGAGAGAAATTTATTACCAGAGTGTGTTGTTGTGTTGGAAGGAATGTCAGAGATTTGATTAGAGACATTGTCACTGGATTTAGATTGTTGTAGAAAAGCTAACAATGTTTGATACTGCTCAGGAGTAAAATCAATTTGCTGAGAATGTACCTTTGACTTTGAATTTTCATGATTCTGCTGATTATTATTACAGTCTGTTTTATGATTTTTAAACTTAAACTGTGGTGGAAAACCATATTTTCTATAACATGGTATCAATCACATGTCCTGTCTTTCCACAATAACTGTAGACTTTAGAAGTAAATCATCTTCCATAATTATTTTTGTTAGTATCAATCATTGTTTTTCACTGATTATCAAAAATTTGTCTTTATTGTTATGTACCAAGAGAACAAATCATATGTTACTCAAAACTAATATAATAAGATAAACTAAAATCTTGTGACACATCAACAATTTCAATCATAATAAATATTTTGATCATAATAAATATAACAACCAGATCACAATGACTTAAACACAATCAAAATATAAATAAGAAAAATATAATAAGCACAATGAGAATGAATCATGTCATTTAAAAATATCGGTAAGACAAAAACTATAAAACATAACAAAACTTTTTAACTAAGATGAAGTAAAAATGGAAACGTGAAAAAACGTCAATAAGAAAACGACAAACATCTGACGTGCTCACAACCAAACCAAATAAAAGAATGGGGAGGGGAAGGCATGATGGTGCAAACAGAAAACATGTGACGCTGGTGCAAAAATATGATACATATGATGAAACTTATTTTAATTTTAAAAATAGTTATGAATAAAAATGAAAACGTCTGAAAGAAAAATAGAAAGAATATATTATAATCATAGTATCCTATGCTCTTATCATGATGAAACTGATGGCGTGGAGATATTACTTACTAGTACTGATTAATAATTCACAATTTCCAAGGACTGAACACTGATTGACACAGATAAAACCAGCCTACGGCACCTTACAGTGCGTATGGGACACACTCAACACACACTCAATGCAGATTGAAACAAAAAGTGGCAGAACATAACAGTATATAAATATATATCGGTGCTTTTTGACTGGGATTTTTCCTTTTTCACTAAACTCACTTCATTTCGAAAAGAATTCCCATGTACCTATCACTCTATACATGTTTATGTTTGATGTTGAGAATTTAATTTCTAGGAATTCAATTATTATAAAATACATGACGTTGAAAAATTAATTAAAATTCGTTTTATAGAAACCTGAATTTTTAATTATCAATAATGTTGTTCAACGTTGAAAACCTAATTAAAAGTTGTTTTTAAAAAAAGTTGAATTTTTAAGTGTGAACATTACTAAAAGTTCAGTTTGATAAGATTTTTTCTTCAAAAATAACAAAATATAAAGAATTAAAGAAAAATAATTTTAAAAAACTCAACTGGAATGGGCTTTTCCAAACTCAAATTTTGAACAGTTTTCTAACATAGAAAACTCACTTAGAATTCGACTCGACAAGGTTTTCCATTTTATTCAAAAATTAATGAAAAAAATTTAAAAAATGAAAATTTTCAAAAAAACAACTCAAATGGGATTTAACTTTTCAAAAATCAAATTTTGGTCAGTTTTCTAACGCTAATGACATTATTTTACGTTGCTTTGCTGTAAACTAAATTCTCAACATAGGAAATGAACAAACTGCTTTAATAAATAGTATTAGCATAGATTTATTTACAGATTTTTTAATAGGTTTATTACAGAAAGAAATCCATTAACCAGAAAGACCTATTTTTAATATAAAATTATTTATTTTGTTTTATATTAATCACTTAGATTAATTAAATTAAGAGTAAATATCAATATATTTTTCTATAAAAACGTAATATTTTTAAATCAAAATTATAAGTATTGTTCCTATATAGGGCCGAGAACAATAAAAGTTTTTGCGGAGCCTTGAGGCTGAGAACAAGACTTCAAGGTGCCAACTGTTCTGATCTCTCTGCGAATCACTATTCTCCGGTCGTCAGGGTAAAGGGAAGATTCTTGTCGGAGGTATTTCACTCTCTCCTACTGATGTTTTTGCTTATCAGAAGTACATAGTGTGAGTGGGGGTAGAATTTTCCAAAAGTCCTTTGGCCATACTCACTATTTTCTATTTATATTGTTATGTATGGCGCCATGAGGAAGACGTAAAGCCTCTTGGCTCTCAGAGATATGATGACTGCTCTGTACTGTGTCAGAGGGAAGATGTACAATCTTCTTCCCTGCATGAGGTGGTTGTTCTGTACAATGTCAGAGGGACCAGGTATGATTGTTCTTTTGCCCCATGCGTCAGAGGGAAGATGTGCAGTCTCTTACACAAAGGAGGCGTGTGGTCTCCTCTTTATCAGGTAATGTGAGCATCGTTTATTGGGATTTGTTTCTTTGTCAGATGTGAGGAGCTTGTTCCCAATGCAAAGGGAACGAAGATGTTGGTTTGTTGGCATTGGCTTGGTACCTGTCGCCCTAGGTACTTGTCAACTTGGTTACTTGCCGGCCTGGAGCTTGTCGGCCACTCTTGTAGGCCTGGGCACTTGTCGGCCTGGTTACTCATCAGCCTGGTTACTCATCCGCCTGGTTACTTATCGACCTGACACTTGTCGGCCACTCTTGTAGGCCTGGGCACTTGTCGGCCTAGTTACTCATCAGCCTGGTTACTTGTCGACCTGACACTTGTCAGCCACTCTTGTAGGCCTAGGCACTTGTCGGCCTGGTTACTCATCAGCTTGGTTACTTGTCGGCCTGGTTACTCATCAGCTTGGTTACTTGTCGGCCTGGTTATTTGTCAGCCTGGCGCTTGTCGGCCACTCTTGTAGGCCTGGCATTTGTCGGCCTGGTCACTCACCAGCTTGGTTACTTGTCAGCCTAACACTTGTCGGCACTCTTGTTGGTCTAGGCACTTGTCGCCCTGGTTACTCATCAGCTTGGTTACTTGTCGGCCTGGTTACTTGTCGGCCTGGAGCTTATCGGCCACTCTTGTAGGCCTGGACACTTGTCGGCCTAGTTACTCATCAGCCTGTTACTTGTCGACCTGCACTTGTCGGCCACTCTTGTAGGCCTAGGCACTTGTCGTCCTGGTCACTCACCAGCTTGGTTACTTGTCGGCCTGATTACTTGCCGGCCTGATTACTTGTCAACCTGACACTTGTTGACCACTCTTGTAGGCTTAGGCACTTGTCGGACTTACTTGTCACTTGCCATACGGTACAAATACGATTATGAAGAGTTCATAAATCGTGGATGGAACTATGGATATTAGATTTTAATTTTTTAAATTTATCCCTATGAAATAGATATGGAAGCTAAAAGTGTTTGTTTTATTTCAATTAAAACTCGTTTACCTAAATAGTAAAAAAGAAACACTGTAACTTTAATTAGGTTTGGATTTTGTTTTAATTGAAACTCAAACTCAATTTACTGACAATGCAATAGTTGTTCAATAAGGTCCAAAAGTGAATTTGTTGCATTAGTTTAGTGCGGATTTGAACACATGTATCAAAGTAATTACATTGCATTAATTATAAGTAAGGTTAGCTTTTATTTGAATTGAATTTATTCATTAAAGATGAATAGTTGCTTTGGTGCATCAATCTCTATAAAAAAAATTTTTGTGATACACACCTTTTTACCATTTTATTCTACCAATTTATCATTTTTACTATTTTATTCTACCAATTTATCATCTTGATGTGTGTCTTTACCTGTTTAGGCCTTGAGACACCTCTGTGTGTCGTGATTATACCTGAGATCTAAATGGAAAATAATATGTAAAATCATAGGATATTAAGATTAAACTTTTGATTATAACTATCTTCCCTCTATTTACCTATTATGAATTAGTCATATTTTTATTCAATATGCACCACTCTCGTTATCATAAACTTTAGATGGCTTCAGTACTATATTAATAAATAAGTTGATGCCCTCACAAAAATGACTTAATAACTTTATCTCACTTATTAATAACTTAAACTCACTTAATTACTAAAGGATAAAAACATCATTTATAAATAAAATTTTACTTAATCCTTACCATAATTGAAATCATTTTCATTATTATTTATAGTTCAACTTATTAGAAAAAAGAAGATAAACTTAGTAAATTCCAACAAACTTAAAATTGATCATAATTCCCATTAAAAATGAAAAAAAAACAAGTTCAATGAACTAAAAAAGTCTACCATACAAAAAAAAACTAAAATGCTCACAAAAGACACATGAATAAGGAACAATTAACGAATATTTTTTTTTTAAATAAAAATATTCTTTGAAAGTGAGGGTTTAAAAAATATTTACCTATCACAACGCTAAAGTCACTAAAGAAAAAAATAACTATATTTTATGAGGAAAAAAAAAACTATAAATTAAAATATTAATATCATTTTTACATCTCTATATTGATCAATCGAAAGAAATAATATTAATTGAAGTTATAAAAACAAATACCGATAACATAATAACGAAGAGCTATTATTAACTATAAATTATAATAGTTAAATCATAACATTTTATAATTAATTTATTAAAAACAAATAAATTTATATTTGTTTTTTATATTAATTGTGTTAAAAATATGATACTAAATTAACTAAAGATATAAACATAAATTACCTAGATAAATGTATCATTTTGTTACACTATAAAAAAAATAAAAATTACCGACTAAATAAATTTATCGGAAATATTTAAAATTTGTCGTAAATTAATTATATGTAAATTTACCAACGGATTTCTGTGTCCTTCGATAATTACTGACAGATTTCCGATGGAGTTCTGAATCGGTCGGTAATTATCAACGAATTTAAATAAATCTGTCAGTAATTGTCGACGAACTTATAAATTCGTCGATAAAATTCTATTAATAATTTAACTTTTTCTTGTAATATTAATATTAAAATTTTGAAAAAATATACATGTAATTGAAGTAAAATATCGGTAACATTTAAACATGTGATTCATTAACGTGAATAGTTCTTTTCAACCATTTCCAATTCATACATAACCGTGGCTTTTTTTACATTAAAAAGGTTTTTTTAGTAAAACTTAAAAGGAAACGGGTATAAATCAAATTTATTTTGACCTTAATCCATTTTTATGTGGAGGCTTCATGATATTATATTTTTTAATTAATTCACTGGAAGAGTAAAATGGAACTATTTTTAGAATAAAGAAAAAGTTTTATAAAAACCGAAATGAAAAAGCATAATTATTTTAGCAAAAGGAGTTCATTTTGATGGAAAAAACAATCCGCAGCCGGGAGTTGAACCCGGTATAAGGAGAAATTTGTTATTAGCCGAGGTGCTACTGCGGAAGATGCAATAACATGGAAAAAACATATATATAAATATAACATCCAAATTACTTTACAGTTAAAAATTAGAAGGATTAATAACAGGTATGCTAAAAATATTATAATTTTATATAATCAAATTTTATCTTATTGAATATAAAACTTCTAAAACACCTCAATATATTTTACAATTTGTTAGTAATATTCATTACATTATTTTCAACTTTTAAACATCACATACAGCCTGTTTGCTTGTAGACGAAGTAAAAAATGTATTTATTGTATATAACAGAAACTAAGAAAGTGAGAAAATAATATATTATTAGGCTAAGAAAGGAGTGCATTTAATATATATGAGAAAAATTCCAAAAAATGAGAGAATAAAATCCCAAAAGCACAAAAAAAAAACACGAAACTGTTATAATTTGAATTTTTCTATAGCCTTTTTATTTAAGTATGTTTTTAGTTATGTAAAATGAGTAAGTTTTTATGTAAAGTGTTTTCTTTATTTTTGGTCCTTCTAATATTAAAAATAAATACTTTTATTTCAAATATTAGATAATGTAAAGAGGTTTTATATTAGTGTTATAATAAATTCTAAGTAATTTGTAAAAATAACTCTTAAGTTTTGTAAAATAATTTTCATTTGTCTATCTTTAATTAATACTAAAATGATAATTTAAATTTTTAAAGGGATGAAAATTGTATTTATTTACATAAGTAACGAATAAATAATAGACTTAACAATTTTGGTAATTTTCACGGTCATTTTAAGTCTTTACGGATATATCAATATAATAGACTATCAAATTCTTATTATTTTGGGTTTTATTTCAAAAATTACAAATTATGTTATATAAGAAGACTAAATAAGTTATTTATATACCTTACTTTTTAAATGAAAAGATACTTAAATTTATTTATAAATAATTTACATAACATATATTAAAAAGTGAGATGTAAGATTTAATAATCTTTTAAGGTTTATAAAATTTAATAATTTACTAATAAGTTAATAATTTGTTAAGATGTTGTTTGTCTCTATTTATATTTTATAAATTGATTTTATTTTTAGTTAAGGTAAAATTTTTAACACATTTATGTATGAATACACCGTACTTAAAGTTATATATTTATGTGTGGTTCAATACTAAATTGATAGACTTAACTGATCTCGTTAAATACATAATTATAAAATCATAATATGAATAATGACATTTAATAATTTATTTTATCGAAAACAAATATATTTATACTTATTTTTATATTCATTATATTGTGTTAAAAATATATCTTAATATGTTAAGAATTTGCAAAATATAATACTAAATTAACTAAAGATACAAACACAATTTACCTAGATAAATATATCATTTTTGTAATATTAAAATTTTGAAAAGATATACACATAATTGAAATAAAATATCTGTAACATCTAAAAAAACCAATTATGAAGATTTTTTTATTCTAAACATCTTGTGTTGTAATTTATTAATATGTATAAATCTTTTCAACCATTTTCAATTCATACATAACTATGAATTTATTTTACATTAAAAAAAGTATTTTGTTTTAATAAAACTTGAAGGAACGTGTATAAATCAATTGAAAAAACTTTCCGCAGCCCGGAATTGAACCCGGATAAGGAGCTGGGTATTGAACCCGATACGGAGATAAAGAGGGAGCTCGGTATTAGCCGAAGTGCTACTGCGGAAGTGACAAATATATAGTGCAAATATATTTTGTTATATCGTTTTTACTAAAATATTTTGTAAACTAAATACAAAATCCATTTTACTTTTCTGTTAAAAATTAGAAAGATTAATTGCAGGTAATTGCTGTTAAAAATATTATAATTCTATATAATCAAATTTTATCTCATTTGAATATAAACACTTCTGTTGAACATTAGATGGTCCAAAGTTCTTTTAGAGGATCAAATTATTTGATAAAGTTTTGATGATAACAAAAATCAAGTATATATTTATATTTGATGACTTATATACATTGCGCAGTTAACATTATTATTATTATTATTAAAACAGAAGACACCTAGTATATAAAGAGATAAGTTTTCTTACTATTTACTTTTATGTGTTATTGATTTGATTTAAATTGATTTTATATCATATTGTGCTCTAACGTTCAAATCTGTTCATAATAGAAATTATTCACATTATTATGCACTATTT
>Ga0209489_101053_pt1 | contig 56107 bp, 31 predicted proteins | sample SiratrowhiteBW_FD_187527 | JGI IMG/M metagenome (GOLD analysis project Ga0209489, IMG submission 187527) | Root nodule microbial communities of legume samples collected from California, USA - Siratro white BW (SPAdes) (version 2) | ecosystem: Host-associated > Plants > Roots > Nodule | place... | reverse complement strand
AAAAATTTAGTTGAAATGTTTTTTTTTTTTTTTTACTTCCATTAACTAAGACATAAATTATACATAAATTAACTAAAACATAAATTACAATCTACCATTTCATTTGTAGCTGCCACAATGTCTAATAAACATCTATTTTCTATAAGTGGCAACGGTTTATAGTCAATGATTCAATCTATTTAAATAATAATTCTAATATCTTTCTATTTTATCACTTTTGTGACTAAAGAACAATTTGCCAATATGTTGGTTTCTGGATTGTTTTTTTGCTATATATATAAGTTTGGTGACAAATTTATAATTTTTCAAAGCAGTAATGTTGTTGTTACATCTTATTAATCCTCTTAACATTATATATAAAAAAATAAGTAAAAACACAATTTATATCTTAAAAATATTAAATTAAAGCTATTTTTTAGTTTGAAATTAATATTTTTATAAAATGGTTGGTACTAAATACAAAAATGTTAATCTTGTTGTGTAGTATTTGATAATAGAAAATTATATTTTGACAACCTTTCAAAATAAACATTCACTTTATAATTTACATTAATAAATATATATTAGTGTCTTAAGTCACATTGTTTTGAAAAATATATGATTAAAATGTTATTTTTTTTCTGCTGGTTATCAAAATATGATAATTTAAACCTCTCACACCCGTTTTTTCTTCTCATTTTCTTGCATTATAACTTCCTAATCATTGTAGGAGTCATCACATCCCGTCCACTATCTTTGCTCATCCTTCACTCAAGCACCATGACACTAATAATATTCATCACGACCTTTAAATGATGGGGACCTCTACACTTTAGTCAACTTCACCTTGGTGTTATATGCAAAAAGGCTTCGGAATACCAACCCAACGTGTCCAAAATATTATGAGAAGGAGAAAGAAAAAATTGAAAAGAAAAGAAAAAAAAAGAATCAATTTTTAAAAATATACAGAGGAGTGGACGAGATTGAAGACTACAAAGAGCATTTTTGAAATTGGAAATAGTAAATAAACTGAGATAATGTTTTTATTTCTCAAATGAAGGTGAAGGTGTTCTAAATAACCTGACAATGAATATTTAATTTTAAACATAGGAGTTAGCGTTGGTCTAACCAACCTTAAATATAAAAGATATAATTAATTTTTAAAATTGATAGGTAAACATTGAATATATAAGTTGACTCTAACAATAAAATATATCTAAATTTAAAAAAATTAAATTACTCAAGTCTCCTATACATATGGAATTAGTGTTGATTTGAATGATTTTAGTTATAAAACATATTTAAATTTTAAATGTAAGAGTTAGTATAGATGCAGTCGATTTTAACTATAAAATATAATTTAATTGTATTTATTTAAATAAACAACAATTAAAAATTATCTTTAAAATATATGATACATTTTATTGATCAAACATGAACACCCACTTATTAGTGAGAGCATCTCTAATGTTACTCTAGAAGCAATTTCAAGGACCATCTCCAACTCTTTCTGGCTTTACTCCACTACAGCAAATGCCAAAGGGAAGTATGGGTTATTTGGGTCCTTAGCAACTGCAATAAGGGTACCTACCTTAAATTGTTTTCAAAATTACACCCATCAATCCTTACGAATGGTCTACAGTTAGAAAAAAAACCTTTCTTACAGCCATCAAACAAATTTAGTACCTAGAAAACAATGTTACAACATCAACAATTGGTTTATATCTAATTTCTAACTTAAAACTATTTCCACCAAATACCCTTTTCAATTACCATTGTACCTCCACAAATTAAGTTTCCAGTGTTTAGATGTAATTTTATTTCTTTAAAGGGCACATTCACTGTTATTAATCGGATCAAGAGTTACATCATAATACAGAAAGGCTTCCAAGGTGGCTTGTCAAGTTATCATCCACCCATACACATCATTTTGAAAGAAAAAGATAACTATTAACTTAGCCACCTAATAAATCAGTTTTCCTACCAGTAAGATTTAATGTAGAAAACTCAAGCATTGACATAGGGATTGATGTTTGAACAAAGTAATGAATAAAAATTAAAAAAAAAATCAAATGAACTTATTAATAAGTTAAAAATAAGTTATCTTCAAATTAAAAATTATAAATTTAGAGAAATATTCTGAAATAGTTTATACACATCAATTTATGAATAAAATCTTTTATTTTTTTAATAAACTCGATTCACTTTTGTTTTCCTTTAGATTATTTTTTCTAAAATAAATTTTTTAAAAGAGAAAAAACACATAATTAAATTTTAAAAATTTAATTTAATTTATATAAACTAATTTGTAAAACTTGTTTCATGTAACTTCTCTATGTTTTTATTTGTGAGTTACATATAAACTAATTTTAGTTTACCAAAAAGTTTTATTTCCTTTTTCTTCTATTTTTCTTATCTTAATGTGTTCATAAAAAAAATCGTTATGTAGTTGGTGTCCATACTAAATCTCTCTCTCGCTCACCACAGAGGAATAGTTCCTTCTCAGTGTTCTCCATGTAGTAAGTCAATAATAAGATTTAATTCTGCAACAAGTAAGACCTGTTAAAGCTATGTATGAAAATACATTAAAAGAATCCCTAGACTGAGATTATTATTTTTATTGGACAGTGATACAGGAATTTCATCACAACTTTCATCAATCTTCATAACAACTTTGTACAAGTTGAAATGAAAACGGTTCAATGGCAGTGTCAACAATCAATCATAAGCATTGCATAACCAACTTGGTATTCAGCAAAGCACACAAAGAATTGAAAAAAATATGTTGAAAATCAGAACACAAGATAACACAACCAAGAAATACAAATTCCAAGGTGAAGAAGAAGCTTATAAATCGATTGATACCGCCAGTGAGGAGTCGCCCTTGTCAACAACGAATGTCTTGGAAACTATCTTTGCTAAGGTCACAACTTCCACATTGTATGTTCCACTGAATCCTCTGAAGCTGAATTGCCCTTGCGCATCAGCATAACCATGGCTGTGAGACAACCACTCTTGTTTGAGAGCAAGGAATCTTTTCCCAGCTTCATTGAGTTCCCCTTCTGCATCCACCAGGTGTGCATTTTCCCGGCTCATAAACAACTCCCAAAATCCCCAGAGCATTACACCATCTATGGCAGGGTGTGCCATAGCTTCCCGCAGCATAACTTCTAGATCATCAGCTCTCACATATTCATTGGCGGAAGACACATCAAGCTCAGTAAACCATATTGGTATACCAAGAGTGCCCAATTTATCAAGGGCAGAACAAACAATAGGCCCCACAGGACTATCTATGTGACCTTGAATTCCTATTCCCCCAACTGGGGCACCCTGCTGTTGCAAATCAAGAATATGTTGAATGTACTTTTCTGGGGATGATCTGGTGTCACACCCATCTTCAACATGATAGTCATTCACAAAAAGAGTAGCAGATGGATCTAGTTGGTGTGCTGTCTTGAACATGTTTGCCCTTATGTCCTTACCTAGTCTATCCTGATAAAACGAACCATGCAACATTTCGTTGTTGACATCATAGTGTCTGAACTTACCCTTGTAGCGAGTCAACAAGTCATTCAGGCGGTTTTGGACAGCTTTCATCAAATCAGTTTTATTTAGTGATTTAATCCATTGCTGAACAGTGCTGTCCACTTCCCAGAAGATACAATGGCCCCGAGTGTCTATCTTGTTTTTCTGACATAAGTCTAGCATTTCATCAGCATCCTTGTAATTCAGTTTCCCTTGTTGTGACTCAGTCCAATACCACTTCAACTCATTCCCAAAAACGGCCCAGTTAAAATGTTTCACAAAGAAGTCTACAAAATCTTCGTTGTCAATATTGCTTCTACTAATGCACGTTCCTATGGGAAAGTCATTTTGTATTTGTCTAACTCTCACCAAGGTTCCAAGACTTCCAATTGAATCCAACCCAGAGAATTTTAGGGTAATATCACGCTTACGGATCTGCATAGAAGCAAGTGCGAAATAGTTGAAATGAGAAACGGGGGAAAACTACAAAGAATTCAAACTATCACTTATTGTATAATGCATATAATGGAAAAGGATTAGGGATTATAGTCTGATTTTATAAAAAAGAACATAAGAGACTAAACTTATCAAGCTGCCTATAACATCTTTTATTCTGCCGCGTATAACATTTTATTTTCTCATAAAGGGAATTATTTATGTCAGTTGGCAGATCCTACCAGACGTAGGCGTAGGAAAAAGGTAGATAAACATGCATTATGCTTCAATCTTATAGACAAGACAACATAGTAAAATTTTAAGCAATATTTCGGTCCCATTACAATCTATCAATCATTTTCTAAACATGTTTCGAGTATGGTGACTAATGGCCACCAGGCAGATATTTCCTGCACCAGAGAATTATCTGCAAATCACTTGAACTTGTGTTCTTAAACCCCTTTTTGCTTTCTACTTCTGGTATTGGCGGATGGGGTATGAGTGGAAGACATGTTGGATTTGACAAACTAAATGAAAATAATGGATAGTAACATATGCTTTAGTCCTTGTAACTGTAAATATAGTCAGTTTGATTTTATTCCTACAACTTTTTTTAATTCCAAAAGAATCACTTTATTTTATATGATCTATCACCATTTACTAATGGCCTGAGACATTAATCTAATAAACAAGTCATGTAACCTGATTCAGAATGATCTCTATCGTGATCATGTTTAGATGTATATCATGTCACTGCTAAAAGATGAGGAACTATTCTTAAAATCTATGAAAACTAAAATCAACCATTTTTTTAGAATTATAACACAATGCAAACATATTTTCATGATTAAAACATATTTAAGTCTAATAAGATATAAAATACACATAGATTTTACCTTGTCTGTCTGCCTCCTCAAATATTTAAACCTGGCTCTTCTGTCAACAGCAAAAATTTGAAGTCCAGCAATCATTAAATCAACACCAGAAGCAGGACCTTGAATATAAACCATAACCTTAGATGCCTGCTTCTCAATTCTAAAAGACCCACCAATTTCGTGCCACCTGCCATCAGCAATCTCAACCTGTCCCCCATTGACCCACTGGTTATCAACACTAAGGGCAACATTAACATTCTGAGGCCCAGTTGATCCAGAACCGATCCTGACCCAAGCAGATACTTGATAAGTTAGAAAGAGTTTCAATTTTTCAGTGATCATCTGAGCAGGACCCATCCATGTTTGTGTGCGATTGGTTACAAGGAGGTAGCGCCCACTCAAGGATTCATGAGGCCCAAGAGAGTCTCTTGCCATTGGTGGAATTATACGCGGCGAACCACTCTGAACGCTCAAAGTACAATTACCAAGTGGAAACCATCCATTGGTTCCATCACCCAGATTACTGTTTTCAATTATGTTAACACCAAAAGCATCAATCTGCAAAAGCAAAATTAATCTTCAGTGCTTAAAACATACATAGTTGATCATATAACAAAACTGTAACTATTGTCACATTTTTTATTTAAACAAGGAATGAGCGCAAAGAAATTCCAGCAATTACTGGTTTGATATATTAAGTAATTTACAGAAAATAATTTGAAAGCCCAACCTCACAATCTGGTGGTGTTGAAGGTGGTGTTTTAGCTGCATGTTTTATAACCAGAGTATTGACAAGAATGTCAGTGCCTGGAGGGGGACCTTCTAAATAAACTACTACTTTTGATGGGGAACCATTTAGAAGGAATTTTCCCTTCATTTGAACCCAATCTTTATCTGTTGCCTGCACACTTTAAATACATATAACTTTTAACCCAATTATAGAAGCATTCTGATATCAATTATTGATCAAATAATAGTGCACCAAATTGTTTTCTTATATTTGTAATTGAAAATAATAATAAACCAGAAAAGTCATATAATTTAGAGCTTATGAGAAATGATGCAATAAAGCATTCGGATGGAAACTAACTTGGCAATGCCTATATACTGCTCCCGAAGATCTGGTGCTTGAACCCACAAAGTAGCCCTTAAATCAGAAGTGGTGACATTGTTCCCAAATATCCGAACTAATGCAGTAACCTCGTAGGCAAGCTTGCGCTGCACTCTTCCAGTGATCTCCTGCTGAATCCCGTTCCAGCTTTGGGTACGTTCTGTTGCAGATGCAAAGAATTTACCAGACTTGGGAAGAATTTTCCCATCTCCCATGGAGTCATGTAAGGCAATCTTGCAGCCTCTTCCAGACCAATTATTCAGGCCATCATCAAACTGGGGATTTATTATGATGTTTTCATCTTCTGTGGACACACACCCCTGGTTTGTTATCTTCTGAGATAAGGGGAAAACGCATCACATGTTAGTGTTTGTGAAAATATAAAGATTTCATGAAACGAAAAAGAAATGAAATGGCACATCATACTTATTGCAATTTTGATCTAGCATTTGAAAAGGTGGAACCACAGCAAGTATGAGCTTAATGTGAAATACATTAGATTTTACCAAGATATAGAATTCACAAACATCTAACAGTATTAAATGCATTATTACTGTATGTTCATAATCATTTGGACTGTAGTTCACAGATCAACTCCAGGAGAAGGTCCTTCCAAGTAAAATATAACTCGATAAGACATATAGTTGACAACGAAAATGACCCTTCTAACTTTTCCCAGTTGGAAACTTGAAGATCAACTTAGGCATGGTGTTTATTAATTGTTTGATTGTTTGGCACTCACCAGTCAGGTTATTTTGTTCGTGAATAGGTTTTTCTATATATGAAAGAAGAGTAACATATTATATTGACAAGAAAATATTAGTAAGTACTCTAGTTCTACACGAACCGTATTCTATATGCTATTATTTGCTATATTTACTATTCACACGCCTTAACATTTCAATTTGGTAAATACTGGTTCTTGTTAACAAATGAAAAAGGAAAAGCAAGAGAATAATATGAAAACATGCTGAATATAGAGAAGTAAAAGTGCATGCCTCAGGGTGGTTTCCCTCGTTGATCTTCGGTAAGTTCTCCATGGTTCTTCAGACTTCTAACCCAATAAAAATCAACCAGAAGACCTTCAATTAGGAAAAAGAAAAAGAACAACAAAATCAGTTCATCATTAAACAATTTTGACTCACTAAGAACACTCGTGGGAAAGACATTTTTCTTACACTAGTAGTGAAAGTTGGAGACTCTGCTTGTGAAGGCAAAGGGCCATAACCTCTTATATACACACACAGAGTGACTGAGCAGATTTGAGAGTGAAGGCTAAGAAAAAGTGTGGGCCCAAGCAGCCAACCTCATAAACAAAACCCCATTGTGGGAATGCCGTTAGCTTTCGTCTCAAATCAAAATACATAACAGAGTGTAAGAGTTGGCTTTCTGTTTTTGCTTATATTTTTCCTTCCCTGTTGCTTTGTCCTGCAGATAAGCAATGCTTGAATTGGAATGGAAGCCTGGGTCGAGGAACAAGGCTTTTGTTCCTTAATTTAACATTACCACTCATTCATTCGCTCCAGACTTCAAGGTTTTGCCACAGTTTGGTGGACATAGCTGTTCCCATACACTATACTAACATAAACTCCTTTGTTATCAGTTTTCTTTTACAGAAAGCATGTACTTTTTCTATCTTTAGTATAAGTTTATATAGGTTATTAATTAAGCTGTTAATAATAATATTTAACAATAAGGTTTACCAAACTAATATTTTTTTTGTTTGTTAAAAGTCAGACTATATTTGTATATTTCTCCACAAGTTTTTATAGAAGAGAAGAAGGCTAATTTATAAGAGGTTTTTCATATAATTTATTTGAAAAAAATATTTTGTTCGTAAAATCTTATTTTAAGTTATAAAAAAATATTTCATTTTTTCTTGAAATTACTTATAGAAAAAACTTATTCAAACATATTCATATTAATTATGACGAGTCTGCTTAATTTTGAACATTTGAATAATATATATCATTAAAATTTATGAGAAAGAAAACTATGCATTTCGTAAAATTATGAGATTAAAAGTAAATTTAAACCAATTAATATAAATTTAATTAAAAATATGTATAACTTTCTTATTAATGTATGTTTTATACATATTCTGTATTGGAATAACCATTATTTTAAAAAATAAAAATTGAAAATAATATTATTTTAAAATGGAGAAATATTACTATCGCAAAAAATTCTCATGTAAGGGAAGCATATCAAATTATCATTCTCTTTTGAACTTGCAATCAACAAAAATATGTAAGGGTGCAATGTTGCCAAAATATCCAATTGAGATAGAAAATGAATTGTTGAATTTGACAGTTATGTTTATCTATGTTGATCTAATATGATATATATTAGAAAACATTCCTTGTAAGTGAGGTGAACCATTATAGTTTTTGTGCTTGTAGGGGTTCTTCCTTCTTGAAACTTACAGTTTTTAGCAACTGAACGATTATTTGATAAAGATGATTGGATTGGATTGAGCAAAACTCATTTTCGGTTTTGATTCTACTATATACTTATTAGAGTGGAAGAGTTGGCATTGTTGAGGAGGAGAAACAATAATCAAGTGTTTTTTCTTTCAAAATTCTAGTTAAAGAAGGCACTATTGAAAATGATGTTGGAGATTCGGTGTAAACAAGGTTTCTGCAGATTGTGGTCAGAGATGGACACAACATAAATTATGCGTACACCTTTCGTCGACTTTGAAATACACAGGCTAGACGCCTTTTTCCTGCATCTCCATACACCTCCATACTAATTATAAAATGACAAAAAATCCTTAAGATAATTCAATATTTATCCCTCAACATAAATAAAAAATAAAAAACTAAATTCGACTCATAGTCTCATCTGCACCTCCATACTAATTATGAAATGACCAAAAAATTATTAGGATAATTTAATATATTCCTACGTTGTTGTCCTTTATCCCTCAACGTAGATAAAGAAAAAAAAAATCTAAATTATCACTTTATGGGATCGTCTCACCTCACACCTCAATTTTACTCTTACGCTGCCGTCTATCCATCAACATAGATAAAAAAAAAAAGTATCGCTCTATCGGATCGAACCAATTTACAGTCTATTTTTTACTAGTAATTAATATTTGAATTGGTCTAATCTAAAATATATTTTTCACTAATAATTTTTGGATTAGATCAATCTTGAATGTATTTTTGTAATAATAACTTCGAGATTGACTTAATTTGAAATATATTTTTTTTAATAATGACTTTCGAATTGGCTTAATTTGGAATGTATTTTTTTTAACTAATGATTTCTTGATTGATCTAATCCAAAATATATTTTTTTAATAATGACTTTTTAATTGATCCAATTTGAAATGTTTTGTTTTTTTACAAATGATTTCCCCATATATGTCTAGTCTGAAATATATTTTTTTAACTAATGATTTCTAAATTCGTCCAATTCGAAATATATATTTCTATTCCTAATGAACTCTCTTAATCCAATATAGAAATTTATCTATATTCTGAATTATATAATAAAATATATTTCTGTATTATACAATCCGGTAAACTTTCATACTGAAAGCTAAAAACATTAAAAAGCCAACACTTACCTCAGCCTCTTTGTAGTCATTCCAACCACTGCCAAAAGCCTCTAACCACCAGGAAATACCGTCACGACCACCACCACGTAACAATCAATCTCAACGATCATCACATTCTTCACCAACTCAACGTTTTCAACCCACAAACCTTCACCACCTACAACCGTCCTCCTCTCCCATCTTTTATTTTTCCTTATACCCTTTCAGTCTTTTCACAAAGATATTCTCATCATTTAAAAAACTATAGATTATGGAGGTGCAGGAAGAATGCGTCCACAGACTAAGCTGTTTTTTGTTTTTTTTAAGGTATATGGACTAATAAGCCCAAACCATAATAAAGATCAATTTAAGTGTGAGTGCATTTTGGATCTTGTCTGCATAAGTTATCCTCAAAATCCAACACTGATAAGAAAATAAATAAATGCAAATGTTTCGGAGAAAAGAATTTTAAAAAGTTGACAAAATAGTATAAGACCTGAATAATTGATATAACCATCAATTAATCCAAAATTTTTTTACAAATCACTACAGTCTATCTATATTGATATTTTATTTGCATTTGTTTAACAATCTTTCCCAACAAAATATTATTCTCAAAAACATATATTAAAGAAAAATCAATCCACATTTCATTGTGAAAATGATATGACAAGATTTGATTACGCCTGCAATTTTGATGACATTTATGCCATTTTATGTTGCCACGACTGCTGTATTTGATTTTGGTGGTTCGGTATATATGTAGCAGAAAGATACATTTTATACTTGTATCTACATTTTTTAAGATAAATATAAGAAAATGAGAAGCTAAAGAAAAAGAGATAATAAATATCAAAATTTAAAATAGTTATTATAGTTAAAGGATAAAATTAGTGGTTTTAATTGAGTTAGCATTAAAATAAACTTGAAAAAAAAAATACTAAATTAATGATAACAAAGAAAAAACTCATAAGTCACAACCCTAAAATCTAAATTGAAAAAAAGCCTAAGGTAGAAGACTAACCCAAGTCCAAACAAAATACAAAACCACTAGTTTTTCTGCATGCACCATGCAAACCGAAAATTAAAACTAGAACAACCTCCACCACCCTCAGACCACAACCCTTACCATTTGAACCTGTCTAGCCCTACTTCAACTTCACTGCAAGTGCATAGAAAATAGTCCTAAAGAAGGATTGTTTGCATGTTGGTGGGAATAAGGAACTTGTGATTGGTTTGAAGTTGGGTGAGAAGTTTTGTTAATGTTATCTCCTACACCACAAGTGATTATAGGAATCTATCTGAAGAGGAAAAGGTCGGGATTTTTTATGATAGGGATGAGAATACGAGCAAGTTAGTGCACGTCCACCACTTATTCGCTTTAGAACAAATATGAGTTCTCAAAAACTATGGATTCATCAAAACTAGGGTGCAGATGGTTATATTACAGACAAGGTTGGAGAAGACCTGAAAAAAAGCTTGCAAGCCATTAATTATTTTTCAAAATATGTTTGTAGATTTTATGTCTTATACTTCTTATCATATTTATCAATTTCTCTCAAAAAAATTACCAGGTTCAAATTTTGATAAGAAATTCACAGAATTAAAAATTTAATGAAAAATTCACAAAATTATAAAAAGATAGTAATACTGATATATAATTCAATAAATAAAAATAAAAAATATTAAATCTAACATTTATATTTTAGTATAAGTTGTAAGTCTTCTTGCAGAGACTAAAGATTGATATGAATTAACCTTTCGCAGTGACTGTAACTAGAGATTGATTTGAAGTAATCATATGTTTATATTGCCCAGTCCATAATAGATTATGAATTGTAATGATTAATTAAAACTTTTTCTCCTACCAGTATAGCTAGGCCATGTGAGACTCACTTCCATTTCACCCCATACAAACATAATCTTAGGATATTTCAGAAACTTTTTCCACATAATAAAGAAATATGAAATAAGAAATATTTAATCTATATATTTCTTATCAATGTTGTAATTAATACAAGATCCAAAAATATAAAAATAGATATAACAAAATCTACAATTTAAGTCTACGTTCCAAACTGGTAACATTTCCAATCCATCATATGAGAAATCTTACAAATATCCAGATATCCTTATCCAATTGTACAATTTATAACATTTATTCTTTAATTTATTTGCAGCAGATATTACAATATCATTTTCAATCAACCCTTTTATGCAATATATTTGTCCAACATATTTTTGATAATCAAGTTGAAGTCGGTGTGATGAATATAAATGTTTCTATAAGATGAAATAATATATTTGATTTCAATATCCAATCGAAATCGTTTCAACAGTTAATACTATACAATCCAATATGCAAAATCTCATTGTCAATCTAAAATCGATCGTCATTCCAAAGGCAAAATCTTTATTATTATAATAAAATTATTATGAAATTAAATATAAAATTATAATTACTAAAAATCCCATCTCAAAAATTTATCTTTTCACATTTAGTGTCAAATTATGTAACTTTCATATATTTTAATGCATATTTCCATAATTGGATTAATTTACTTAGAATAAAATGAATACAAAATAAACTATATATTTTCACTTAATAAAAATATTTTACCAAACTTCATTCCACCAAACTTCATTTATACCAAATTAAATTTAACTAAACCTTTTGGACAATAAAGTCACAGCCACGTGGGAACTGTACTCCTCATCCTAATCACAAAACCACATATATTTTGATTTTATTTATTGACGGTTTTTTTCTCATTTTGATGTATTTTTTAATTTTAATTTCTAAAATAAGTAGAAAAAAATTATTTATTAAAATGGACAAATTCTGCCAGTTAGATAAGCATAATTTTAAACTGGTCAAAATAAAGTGACATACTGACAATTTCAATTAATGATATTAATTAAAATCATTTCTCTCTGCAATCATTTTTTTAATTATTTGATCTATGATTCTTAAATTTAACAATTAACAAAATAACTAATAATAATAACAATAATTATATAATAATAATTAACAAACTATAACATGAATATTAAGATATACAAATTTATTTTAAATTAAAATAAAATAAAACAATGATAATAATAATAAGAATAATTTTAATTAAATTCATATAAATTTAATTTAAATAATAATAATAAAAATAATTTCATACAAATTTAATTTAAAAAATATTTATTATTATTGAATTCACTTATTATTAATTATTATTATTATTATTATTATTATTATTATGTTATTTTATTTTATTTTAAATTTAAAAATAATTATTATTATTAATTCTAATGAATTATTCTTATTATTATTATCATTATGTTATTTTGTTTTAATTTAAAATAAAGTTGTATGTCTTAATTTTTTTATGCTAAATAATTAAAAAATTATTTGTTAATTATTATTATATAATAATTATTATTATTTTTTTTAATTGTTAAACCTAACAATCATAATATTAAATAATTAAAAAATGATTATAAAGAGAAAAATGATTTTAATTAATGTTATTAATTGAAATTACCAGTATGTTATTTTGATTTTGATCCATTTAAAATTATGTCTGTATAGCTAGCATAATTTACTCATTTTAATAAATATTTTTTTTTACCCATTTTAAGAATTAAAATTGAAAAATACAGAATTAAAAAAAAAAGCCTATTATTGACTCAACCTCTCCCGAACAAAGCAAAACCTTATGCCGCTTTTACCCGCAGCAACGCCCACCTTATTATATATATATACACTATCACTCACCCCAACAAACAAACACAAACCGAATCACAAACACATGATACCAAACTTTCAAATACACCTCTGGGACTCCGCCGCCGCAGACGGAGGAGCAGTCTCCCCTTTCTCTCCCAATGCGCCCGACACCGCCTCCTTCTCCACTGATCATTTCCGGATGTTCCAGTTCAAGGTACTCACCTGCCCACGTGGCAGGTCCCACGACTGGACCGAGTGTCCCTACGCCCACCCCGCCGAGAAGGCTCGCCGCCGGGACCCCCGCAAGTTCCTCTACTCCGCCACGGCCTGCCCTGATTACCGGAAGGGGAACTGCAAGAGGGGTGACACATGTCAGTTCGCGCATGGCGTCTTCGAGTGCTGGCTCCACCCTTCTCGCTACAGAACCCACCTCTGCAAAGACGGGACTAATTGTCGCCGCAGAGTTTGCTTCTTCGCTCACACCAACGACCAGCTCCGCCTCGTACCCGAATCGTCCCCTCTTTCCTCTCCCACTTCGGTTGTCAACTCTTCCTTCTTTGATTCTCCTCCCTCTTCTCCTTACGTACACAACATAGAAGAGATAGTTAGCTCAATGCGGAATGTTCAACTGCACGATGGGCTTTTTTCGGGTTTGACCCGGTGCGTGTTTGGGTCGCCACGTGGTGGTATTTTAAGTGGTAATGGGTGTGAGGAAGAAGAGCCTGCTATGGAGAGAGTGGAATCTGGGAGAGATATTAGGGCGAGAATCTACGCGAAGCTTAGCAGGGAGAATTCCATTGGAGGTTCTGCTTCTCACATTGGATGCATCTCGGAACCGGTGAATGGATTCGGTGGCTTTTGATTTCTCTCTGTACTGTTAAGTTGCATAATGCACTGTCAAATAAAATAAAATTTTATGTACATAGTTGACCAGTTCAGAAGAGACTACTGGGTGTCTCTGACATTTTTTTACCTTGACTACCAGTTCATTGTATCAATTGTTTATTTTCAACTACAGTTTTCTGTTTTCTGTTACCATTCCACGTATGTCTGAGGAATGTTATAAATCAGAAGATTAAACAATGGAACAATGGTGTCCTTTTTTTATGTGCTAAGTTATATATGTAACGTAAGCATGTTGTATTGCCGGCTTCCAAGTGAAAATTCTATTAACTTGAAAGCCAAATTGTCCTCTCATTTCATCACATGCAATTGCTCCATTGCCTCATTTTCTTATACTCCTGCCTGTATTTATTTATGTATGATGACTCGCTGTGAAGCTTAGACCCTTCAAGCACTCTCTTTCTGGCTTCTGCTGGATATTATTTTAATGCTCTTCATTTTCTCTGATCTTGGATCATTTCAATACTGATTATGTTTGCATAAAATTTAGGAAAGTAACTTTATAAATTTCAACCCAGTGTTGAATTCTAATGCATAGAATGATGAAGGAAGAATTTGTTGTTTGGTCAACAAAAGTAATTTTTAACTCTCCCAATCCAAACACGGAAATGGTAGAATGCTAGCAGACAATGGGGCAAAGTAGAAACCAAAGTAAAAACCAGACATTGTTTATCTTTTTCTATAATTCAGCTATGCGGTGTTTGAAATCTGTGTGTTGCAATGGCTTCCCTTGTTTACAGAAGGTATGAAGTACACTGACATGAGATGATGACATTTAATTATTTTTATAATCCGAAGGTAAACAATTTGCACAAAGAAGCCATTTTGTTATCTAATATAGGTTAATGCTTGGTTTAGGTAACTTGGGGTCCAAGTACTGAAATGGGATAAGCACTTAGTTTAATGATTGAAGTTTACGAAGCTTCTAGGTGAATATCAACAGAAATGATAATACCTCATGGTAGTGGTAGATTGTGTATTGTACCTGGTAAATATTGTTTTATATGATTAAAAATTATAATAACTAAACATTTTGATTACAATGATTGTATTTTAAATTTGTAATAAAAAATTAAATTATGTTTAATTATTGATATGTAAAAATATGTAGATTTAATTTAAAGGTATAAATATAGAGAGATGATGATTACAGGTTATTGAAAGAGGAAATATTTGTGGGGTGAGTGTGTAAAGTACAATTCTAAAATAGAATAAATAGAGAATCTTTAGTTTGAAGAGTGGAGAGAACGAAGGTTTGATTTTGTAAGTTAAATATTCTAATTTATAGTATATATATATATATATATATATAAGAGATGCTTTTTATTTAAATTTTATTCGAAATCATAAAACTGGCTAAATTTCATTTGCTATTAAACACGTTCTAATTTATAATTGTATAGCTCTTGACAAATTTTAATTAATAAAATATAGTACGATAGGAAATACTTTGTTATTTCTCCCCTTTCATGAAATATAATTTATTATATACATTTTTGGTGGCATGTACTAATAAGAAATGAAAAATGAAATATATAATAAGTGGGACATAAAAGTGAAATATATAATAAATAATAATTATTATTATTATATTATTATTATAGATAAACACGTCCAGATATATAATTATTACTTATAACTCTGCATATATATATATATATATCCATCATCATTGACTTTAAAGTAAGTATATACAATTAAATAACAATAATTTTAAAAAGGTGTAATTATATTTGAGTTCATTTTTTTAATATAAGTAGAATATAGGCAAATTTACCAAATTAGGGTAATTTTTTTTGTGAAATTTTTAAAATAGTGTATTTTTTTATTTTATTTTCGGATATGGGTAAATCATGTAGAGATTACACATATCTATCATTATGAATAAATGATTATATCATTGTGAATAAATCGTTTTATTATTGCAGGATTTAAATTATTTAAGATTATATGAAATCGTGAGAAGATAATACAATTTAGTTAAACAAATGAAATTGTGGAATAAATATACGATTTTAATTATGTAATTAATTGATTAAAATCCTTAGGCTACTACAAGAGTTTAAGGTAAGTAATTCTCCTACCTTTTCTCTCCTGTTTTTCAATGTTGTATTGGATTATGCATATAAAATTAAATTAGAATTAATGCATATTGATAAGGAAATATGTTATTATAAGTCATTGTAACAAATAACCTATAACAATGAAAGCTACACAATATATATGGATAACAATATATATATATATATGCATATTACTGTAATAAAATAAATATAAATATATATTTATATAATTACAATAATATACATATATATATATATATATATATATATATATATATATTATTATAATAAAATATATATATATATATATATATATATATATATATATATATATATGTATAGAAACAGTTTATGATAAACACTTATTTAACGAGTTTTTGATTTATTTGTTAACTCAAACTAGCTCTAATAGTATTAAACTGAAGTCTTCAAAATGTAATCAGGTTAAGGTAAATATGCCGGATTATAGATAAATTTCAAAAGAAAAAATCCTTAAGTTCTTTTGTCCTTTCTATGTCAAGATATATGATTATGAAGGTAAATTTTTTAAAGTGGTGTAATTTTTATCTGAAATTCTCAAAATGATGTATTTTTTTATTTATTTCCTGATATGGATAAACCGTGTATAGGATAATCGTGTATAGGAGGAGACACCATATCATTGTAAAGAAACCTGGACCCTATTACATGAGTTAATTTAACATTAAATGAAATCATGAGAAGAGAACATAATCTTAGTTTACTAGATGAAATTGTGCAACTAATATTTCAATTAATGAGTTAATTAAAATTGTGAGAATACTGTACCATTTTAGGATGGTTAATATTCTCTACTTATTTTTTTTTTGCACTTGTGGTGTGTTGTTACTGTGCAAAATAAATGGACAATTACAAAGTCATTTTATTTATTGACAAATATGTAATGGTTGAAATTAATTATGATTAAGTAATTGAATAAATGTGAAGTTAATTTGAATAGAAGAATAAATATAATTTAAAAACTAACAATAAATTTATTTAAAAAATTATATAATATTTTCAAATTTTTCTTTCTAAATTTATGGCTAAATTTCAATTTTATTTTAAATTATTTCTATATTAGTAACTAAATTTAAATATCCAACTTATACTTAATTTTGCTAAATATGTTTTATTATTAAATTTTAATTTTATTTTATTTTTCTTTTCAATATCAAACTTACTCTTAATTTCATTAAATATATAAATCTCATAGTAACATCATTTTTATTTCAACCATTATATATTTATCAATAAATAAAATAGTTTTGTAACTTTAGATTTATTTATTTTAGTTACCCAATAGTAATACAACACACCTGTCAAAGCAAAAATAGAAAAAAAGGAATGAGTGGAGAATATTAACCACCATCAAATCGTGCACTATTATGACATATTTTAATTAACTCATTAATTCAAATCTTAACTGTACCATTTACTCTAGTAAACTAAAATAGTGTTATCTTTTCATGATTTTATTTATTTTTTCATATTGATATCTTGTCTAACAGGCATAATTTACCTATATCCAGAAATAAATAAAAAAAAATACACCATTTTAAAAAATTTAGATAAAAATTACATCAGTTTAAAAAATTTGTCCATTATACAAGACAACCATTAAGAAAAACAATGAAAAAAAAAGCTAGAGAGTTGGTAATTATGTTAACTATTTTTAATATCGTTTTTATATTATTTGTTTATTTTATTCAATTTATATCCTCTTTTAATAAAATCTCTAATCAAGTTTCTCACTTTTTAAAAAAATCTATCTTTGTAGTGATGTAACTATTAATAAAAATATCAATTAAATTCTTCAAATTAGAAACAAAATATTTACGTATATATGAGCAAATAGTACTAGCGTACTTTTAAAGGTTGAAAACCATAGGGGTAACTAAAAGATCAATCTCCTCTAAAAAATATAAACAATCATTCCTTCTGCTAAATACAAAAAAGAAGATACATATTTACAGTTTTCCAGAAAAAAATGGACTTGCTAGTTCTAACACCTAAAATTATTCATGCAGCAATACAAAATGGTCTTATTTACCGACCGTTAAACTTCTTTGAGATAAATTAGTTGAAGGTACTTTATCGAGCTTGCTATTTAGCCTCACCCCTCCACACTGTGTGACCAGAACCGGAATCATCCCTATGCAAAACTCCGTTGACGAAAGCATATCCCCCAATATTCCCAATATGGCAGCATTCTCTATGAATGTTCCCATTTCCTCTGAATCCAGAGACCCGTCATTGTGCCTTCTTCCCACCATCACAAGGTCATAGTTTCCCTCCAAACTATGCACTGCGTCCAACACCTCCACCCCATCCTCCACCACTATCTCGAACCAAGAAACGTTACCATTCCCGTATTTCATGCTCTTGAACTCATCAATTAACCCTTCATCCATCATCATATCCTCCTCTTCCTGTTCACGTTCCTCTTTCGTCAAAACAATTTTACTTCCGTACTCTCTATTGTTCACCACGAACCGGAACAGCGACACCCTCGTTTTCGCACGCTCCGACATTCGAATCCCCAACGCCAACGCTTCCCTGTCGTCGGGCCCACCTATGAAGAATATCCCCACGTTGAAAAACACGTTGGCGGACGCGCCCAGCCGCGAGTGCTTATCCACCAGAATCCCCAACGTGCATGGAACATGCGCTTGAAAGCTCGCGTTCATTTTGCGGATGGATGCTGCCGTGTGGCCCACAAGATGAACGTTGTCGTTTTCGGGGTAGGGGATGATGATGAAAGGCACGAGCTTGTCTTGCGCGAGGTTACAAATGGCATCGTGCATGCTCTTGTAGGGTGCCACGTTGACGTAGGGGATAACAGTGATGGGGCCACTTGAGTTGGTAGAGTAGTTTTCGAAGGCTCGCATGATGTGGTTGGTGTTGGGGTAATTAACGGACAAGGATTTTAATCTATTGTTTATGGGAACGAGAATGGGTGTGCTTTTTCCTAGGAGCTCGATGAGGTGTATGGCGTAAACGCATATGGGGCTCTGTATCACGGGGTTGCACGCCTCTATCAAAGCAGTTACCCCACGAACATTTTCTTCGTTGTGTACGCAACAAATGATGCGAAACTCTGTGTTTCTTGGAATGCTTTGGATGGTTCTGACATGGCCTTCGTATAAGCTTGCTGTCTGTAGAACTCGAGGCCGATGCTTGTACAGTAAGTCGATCAAGGGTGTAACGATCGCGGTGATAACCACCACACAGAACACCAGTTGACTGAATGTTTCTTTATCCAATAACTACAAAAGGTGATTCAAATTTACTTATTTGTAAGATTTTCAAGAAAAAGTGTGTATGTATGAATTTGAATATGAATATACCTCGAGTCTCTTGAGTCTAGAGAAAACTATGAGTTGAGTTATTCCCTTGATGTTCAAGGTGAGGCCAAGCAATGTGCCATATCTGGGCTTAATGTTGTAGGATAGGGAAACCAAAATACACGCCACCAACTTGACCAAGTCTCCCGCGAAGAACACACTCTGCAGAGTCAAAAACAAGCGCCAATCCATGAGCGCAGACAAATCCGTGTTCAATCCCACGTACAGGAAGAAGAACGGTAGCAGAAACTGGGTGATCAGAAGCTCACTCTTCTCCACAAGTGTTGTGCCCAAGGGTGGTCCACTCGGTATCACCAACCCCAAAAGCAACGGCCCCATCAGACACGTTACTCCCATCACGTCTCCCACAGCCGCCATCACCATAACCATGAGAAGAATGCACACAACGTAGGCCTCCTTCACCGGTTTCCCCACCGGGGTTATCCTTGCAATGAGCTTCATGGTGGGTCGCAAGACGAAATACGTGAAAGACATGAATAGGGACCAGTTTCCCAACAGGTTGATTGAAATTTCGAGGTCAGATCCGTAGGCGAAGCTGTGGACGACGACCAAAAGAAATTGTATGTTGTCGTTGATCATGGAGGAAGAGAGAGCGATCTGGCCGAGCTCCGTGGCTATGAGATTGAGTTCGATCATTGCATCAGAGATGACGGGGAAGTTGCTGAGGGCCATTGAACAACTTATTGAGACGCGTGAAATGGGTTGGTACGAAGGAGACAAGTTTGCAGGGGCATAGAAGGCGTGTAATAGTGCTGTCATGATTCCAAATGAAGCGAGGAAGGGTATTACTCCGAGTGGCCACGTGCTTTTTGCAGCCCTAATAGTCATGAGCACGTCCATTTTCAGCGATACCAAGAACAGGAAATATACGGCTCCGGCTAACGATAAAAACGCCAATAACCCTGCTTGTCTTGCTGGGAATAAAGCATTCCAATACACCTTGTTACGCCCCAGAACTGTGGGACCCAAAATAATCCCACCCTGCATGTTTACACTATATATGATTTTAACACACATCACCTCCAAAAACACCATGATAGTTATAGAAAGGCACAATCTTATTTCTATATGCATGTGTTTTTTTTAGTAATGTTATTATTCATTTGGAAGGGAAATTGTTGAAGCTTACCAGAAGGTTGCAGATGAATTTGGGTGTTCTTATAGGCTTGAGAAGAAAGTGCAGCGTTCTAGAGATTAAGTTGAAGGTGAAGAGTTGACACAACGTCACAGGAAGTACAAACGCGAATGGATGATCTCCAATGAAAACGCCATAAGAGCCCACATTTCTATCGTTTTGGACACAAACTTGCGACTGCCCATTCGGATCCCAATAATCTGCGGTGGTTCCATTGCCTGGAGTCTCCATTATCTATGTCTATATACATATGCAGCCAATCAATTAGTATTTCCTGATTCATGTGTTCGAGTTTCCATGATGAGGCAACCCAAACACGTACGTAGAGGAGGGCAGAAAATGCAACTGATAGTAATAATATATATATGAAGAACAATTACTGCAGCAGAGAAAAAACCAATGCAGATGGGATAGGGAAATGGAGATGCCGTAAAATCTGGCTCGAGACTTGCGATTGGAAATAGCCGTACTCATTCTTGAACACTAAAGTATAATAATAGCATTGCATGTTGATATTTTTGCTAGTGTGATTAATTCTAGGCATATGCATGGCGAAACTAAACTCATAGATATCATAGCCACGAATGTTTCTTTAAAAATTGCTGTTTTAGCAAAATATAATATCTATATATGGATTGAGAGTTTCCTGTTACCTACCACTAAATTAATCTCCTACAAAATCAACAATTTCTTGTTTTTAATGTAACCAATTAAAGGATGTGGTAACAATCAAAGGTTAACCCAAGTCAATTTTTGACTACATATTTGATCACTACTTAATTAATGTCTACACTTGTATGCATGAATTCCAAGTAGAACCTCTTGTCTGGGAAATGTGGGGTTACCATCAACATCAAATTGCAGTAAGTAAAATGTTAGTTTCCCTTTGACACTAATTTTTATTAATAAAATATTATATATAAATAAAATAATATATATATATATATATATATATATATATATATATATATATTACTATAATAAAATAAATATAAATACATATTTATATAAATTTATATTTACGATTTAGACATACAAATATATATAAATATATATTACTATAATTGTATTATTGTAATTAAAATAAACATTAAAATAAAAATGACATGATACCTTCTACCTTCTGAAGCCGTAGATGATAATAGGGACTACAAAAGTCTATTAATGAAGATATTAACTTTGAATATGCTAATGATTTTATCACTATGCATTAATTGTAATTTAATTTTATGTGCACAACCCAATACAACATCGAAACTCCTGCACTAGCCTAACCATTTTAATTAATTACTTAATTAAAGTCGTACCTTTATTTCATAATTTCCACAATTTCATTTCTTTAACTAAATTGTATTATCTTCTTACCATTTCATATAATCTTAAATTAAATCGTGCAATAATAGAATTATTTATTCACAATAATATCGTGTAACTTCTTCACTATTTAACCATATTCCAGAAATAAAATAAAAAATACACTATTTTAAGAATTTCAAAAAAAAATTATACTAGTTTGAGAAATTTACCTAGAATATAATATACAAAAAGATTATACTATCAATAAATCCTAAATCGTTATATTATTAAAAACCATTGAATTTTACCTAATAAGTCATACTTAAAGTATTATTTTATTAATTGATACAATAAGAAATTTTACGCAAGCAGTGTATCGGTATTTTGCTTTTAAAAAGAGACACTCCTATTTTATTAATATTTTCAATTAGATACATAAATAAAAGTATGAACAGGTATACTAAATAAAATGTACATTGTGAAAGCGATAACATATACATTCGTTGAAGATTATATATACAAACATGTATAAGAACTATGTGATTGACGATGAAGAAATAATAGAATATTGTGAAAGGTTTATGAGTTATCACTAATACGAGATGCTTAAACTAATAAAGCAATAGGGTTTATCTTAAGCAAGATCAGATAGGGGACGTGGATAGCGATGCTGACAAGGCGAGCCTTATCTTCTATTCTAAGACGAATCTTATAGTTTATCCACTTGGTGCCACTTGTAGTTGCTACTTGACTCTTTCTTTATTAATAATGTTGTTGATAATATCCACTCATGTGAAAATCTAAGAGTTGGAAGAGACAAGATGGGGTCAAGGATGCAGCATTGGGCATGGAGGGGCCCTTTAAGTTAAAACAAAGCAAATGAGGTTGTTTCTATTTGAAGTGAGAAGTGATGAATAGGGGTAATTGAGGGGACAATAAAGAGCGATTGGAGGGAAAAAAAAGACCGTTAATATCTGTGGGCAATGAAGTATATAAATAAAAAAGAAGACAAAATGGACGGTGGTTTCTCAATTCCAACCAATGGAGCACGTTTTCTGAATTTTTAGAAAAGGACAAAAGGGTACTCGAGTTAGTAGATGCTGTTGTGGCGTGCTGCGTGGAACGATGCCATCGAGATTATCCATCAACCATCACAATCTACACACTAATCGATAAAGATCCATGTTTAGGGTAGTTTGGTGGTTGAAAATTAGTAATTCTTTTTTTTTATCCGTTGAAAACATTATTTTTTTTTCTCTATCAAATACACTAACAAGTATAATATTTCTTTTTAAATTATATAAATTAATAACAAAATTCAACTAAATTTAGTAAAAGAACAATAATTACCTTCAAAGCACTTCATTCAAAATTCCTAAACATAAAAAAGTCAATCACAAAAAGAAAAATAGATAAAATAAACCTAAATTCATTATACCATTCGGAGATAAATAATCATTTAATGTTATGTTTGATCCTCATTACAATCAACAACTAATAATTCTTATACATTTAATGAGAAAGAGATCAAACAAAATCTGTAATTAAGAATTTGACTTGAAAGACAATCAATTCTCAGAAAAAAAATATTTGACATTCTTTTGTATGAGATCTTAAATTTTATCTAGATCACAAGAATTAAAAGTATTTCTTTTTCAAATCATTCTATAGACTCTTTTTATATAAATAAAAATACTATAAAAAGAAAAAAAACATATATTTAGAATTTAGAATTTAAGATTAAAAAGATAAACAAATCTTAAATAATTTTATTAATCGTTTATTATCTTCACCGATACAGTTTTTTCTTTTATTTTTATTGATTGATTAATGTATATTGAATATTACAATTAAATATAATTTTTCTTTCTCGTGTAACTTTATAATAATATTAGATTGTTGAAATAATAAAATGTCATCAACTTATCATTAAATAAATCTTTATGCATGATTAGAAAATATATTATCCAATGACAATATTTGACTATATGATATTTTCAATATCTCAAATTCAATGCAATACTTTTTAGAATATGCATTATTATTAACTAAACTTATAAATTTTATAATCTCTAATAAAACCTTGACAAATGTGTGAAATTATTAAAAATTTAATAATAATATATTTATCCTAGTAGTTTCATGTTGTTGATTCAAGGGTACATGTTGTAATTTTTGTATCATTAATTAAGATTGCACATTGAGAATATAGTTTCTTTATTTATTTATTATCAAAAATAATCATTGACATATAGTATAGTATTATTTAACTTTATCTTCTATTGTGATACTTTAAAACTAATATGCATAACATGGTTTTGAAATAAGAAGGAGAAATTATTAAAAAGTTTAAAATTGTATAATGAAACAAATATTTTGATATTAATATATTTTCATCATTCTTTCAACATTATCGTGTCTTTTCAAACATGATATAAATATTCATATCTTTAATGCTTGGTATTTTCAACATGATACGAAATATTATTATATTGACTTTTTAAAATTATTTTTCAAACATTATGCAAGTATTTTGATATTGATATCTTGAAAAAATTATCTATGTGAGCACAAAAGCACATAAGAAGAGAAGAGCAATTATTTTTTTCCATTTCTTTAAAGATATTTTAAATAAATGTTTTTTTATAAAATAAAAAAAATGTGTTTTTTATACTGATTTATCTCAAATATTACTAAATTTCACTAAGATTAAATTGTACAGCAAGCATTATTTGTTGTAGCTTATGGTAAACAATCTAAATATTACATTATAACACTATAAAAAATATGATATATTACAGCATTTATTGATATTAGAAGAAAACGCATAAAAATATATGATATATTACAGTATTTATTGATATTAGAAGAAAACGCATTACTTTGTATGAATCCTCAAATTTATCTCAACAAATGTAGAAAATACTGAAATTGAATTATTTGTCATTTTTAGAAGGAGGAATAGAACTTTGTTTTCTCTAATTGATGTTTCTCTAATTGATGTTAAATCCCAACCAAGACTTCAAACCTCTTGTTGATTTGGTACTCTTATAATGTCTATTATTATTATTATTATTAAGTACTTTTCTGATTTCTACCATCATACTTTTCATATCTATCTGTTACTTATTCTTTTAATAATTTAACTGACATTGTTAACAAGATATTTTTAACTATATATTTTATTCACAGTACTCGAATTTAATAGCTTAATTGAAATATTTAAGTCTAATTTTAATAAAAACAACTAATTATTTCTTATTCTAAACAAAATTTTACTTTTTAATCTGTATTCTTTTTTTGTTGTCTGATGTTACTTGTGCTCTCCGTCTTATAACGTCTAAAATACTGTAGTAGCTAATTCTGTGGAGATTTTTTTACCATGAAAAATGCATTAAATGCATCATAAGGTAAATTTTAATTTATTTTTAGGACTAATTAAATTTTATTTCTTAAAGTATAGAGACAAATCGTTTTATCTTCTCTGATTTTATTTTTTCCATGTTTTAGTTAGTTTGTAATATATAATTTTGCCCACTATATTTTATTGTTATAAGCCGAAGAATTTATCAGACAACCACACTAAGGTGAGGTGCTAGATATGTTCCCAACTACCCACTTGGCCCAAGAGAATTACAAAACCCCGAGGCCCAAATCAAAAGTAAGTATAAGGGCCTACCCAATTCAAATCCAGTGGACTAAACTAAAAGTAAGACTAGTCTTGAGCAGAAAATTCTAAAAATCTCACATTAGAAGAATTTTACTTGAATAAATTCACTTAATTCCAATTAGTCAACAAATGAATGTGGATTTTGAATACTAAAAATCTCAATAAAATAAATAAATAAAAATACCAGTAAAGAAGTGATCATAAAAGCACAATCTAATACTAAGTTTGAGTATTTATTCATACTTTCTTCCTTAATTACAACACACTGAATGTATGTGTACCACATCACATGGAATATAAGTATTGAAGTTGTCCTGTCGCGAATAAAGTATATTGTTAACTAATAATACCGTCACTCTCATCCGGCTGTCATTCACAACCTGTTGTGCTTATCCATATGTCTATTTGTGATAGTAGAAAGAAATATTACGAATAAAATTAATTTATCAATATTTTTCATATCAAGAAAGATAGTTATAGATGAATAAAAAAAAGATAATTATTGACACTGGACGTATTTGAACGACAAGGGGTGTAAATGATTTATAGTACACCCAAACAGTTATAGGAAATTTGGGGACCACAATAGGTCAATAGATAACATGATAAAATTGTTATTGTATAATCTCTGTTTCTAACTTAAATTTTAAATACGCACTTAAAAAATATTTAATAATAACGTTGTTATCATAATGACTTTACTTTATTTAAATATATTTGTGTCAAATAAATTAGTACTAGTAATATATGATAAAAATTAATTAAGTCTTTGTTTATATTATCCAATAAGAAGGTTTTATTTGAAGACAATATTTTTAATTTTTAAAAAATAGCTTGTTTTTTTATTTTAAAACTAATATATAAATAATTATTTTTCCTTTTATTTTTTATTCTTATTCTCCCGTAAGCAACCTTTTAAAATTAAAAGATAAAATAAAATAATGTGAATTTTTTATTTAAAATGAAATAATTTTTTTTCTTAAATAGCATCTCCAAAGTAGGAGACTTATAAGATTTCCCCAAAGGTCTTATTTATTTTAAATACCAAGTCTTATAATTTTATTCAATTTTTGACAGCGCATTTTTTATTTTATTTTAACTTATATTTGATATCAAGACCTTGATAATAATAATAATAACAATAATGCGACTATACAAATGTAATGTATATATTTTCTTGCAATTTAATGGGTATAATAACAGCGCAAAGTATGATTTAAAATGAGGCGAATACAAATTTGTTTTGGATGACGGAGGATAAAAAATTATAATTATTGTGATATATTAATTATTTTTGAAATATATTTCAATAAATATATTATATTTCAATAAATATAATTAAGTTAAATAAAAAGTATATCATATTCTAGGTAATACCCAGATTCTTCTCGGTAGGAGAAGATAACATCCATTGAAGTGACCAATGCTGATTCCATAGAATCTGCCTTATTTGGTGCTTTTTCACAGTCTGTCACTTTAAGAATCCCATGCAGCCAAATGGGAACAACCCACAATGACGTGCAACAATCACAGCCCAACACCTGGATTTACACTATTTCCACGATTCTTTTACATTATTCTCATATATTTATATCCAATAATTATCATATATATTATATCATAAATGATTAAAATTATATTTTAAAATGAATAAAAATTCTCTAATTTGAGAATAGAAGAAAAAGAAACACAGCAGAAAAGTGTTCTAGAAAGTAGTTGCCATGTAAGTCTATCCATGAATGTTATCCAAAAAGAAAGGAGTAGATTGGAAAAAGAAATCCAGTTAAAAAATTTAGTGCAAAGGGAGGTTCTAGTTCTATCCAAAAAAAGGGGTCCACATTGTTTGCACTTTTCTTTCTTTTTCCTATCTTAGGTGATGATCCATTCTTTCTTCTTTTCTTCTCCAATTTGTTCCATCTCTTCTGTCCCCTTCCAACATCACTCCTTCGTGCTCCTAAATTCTCGGTTTCTCTGCTAATTCGCATCATTACTTTTTCTCACACCAACTACTTGGGCTCTGACTCCCTTCCTCTCCCAAACTCTCTTTGCACTATTACAAACATCTTCGGTAATCATTGGCAATTTTATTTTCATTATTTTTTTGCTTTTTTCCGATTTCGATTCTGAAAAATTTGAGTTCTTGCATAGGTTCCATGGTACCCAATTGAGAAAAGTTGAGATTTGATTTCGTATCGAGAACTGGGTAGATTCAATACTCACAAGTTCAGCTCCTACCTTCATCAAATCACTTACTTGTTTGGAGGTTCATGGTTAAGTGTTAATCTGAAGTTAACTGTGTTGTCTTTGAGAGATTGTTTTGGATTTGTAGATCAGAGAATGATGTATTGCACTATTTAACATTAACGGACAAAAAGGAAGGTAAGGTAACTTTGTATATTATTGGGATTAGGATTAGGAAGTGTAAGAATGAAGAGAAGGAAGGATGATGAAAAGGTGATGGGGCCAATGTTCCCTAGACTACATGTCAATGATACAGAAAAGGGAGGACCAAGAGCACCACCAAGGAATAAGATGGCCCTTTATGAGCAATTCAGTATTCCCTCTCAAAGGTTCAATTCAGGTGTTCTGCCACTCAACCCAAATATTTCCAGTAATTATGTCCCCCCTGCATCCACAAGTCAGGTAACATTTGGATTCTGTTACTGTGACCATGCCTATTGTTCTCGTTATTATTGATATGATTTTGTGTAGTTTCTTGCAGCATGAGAGTAGTTTATTTTTCCAATCAGTGATTCTATTCTTTTGTATGTTCGGACTATTTTGTGCAAGAGATGGTTGTCTTTTTTTTTTTTTTTTTTTTTTTTTCTGAATGTTTGGATTTGGATTAACGTATTTGCAGGGAACTGTCCCTTAGAGAAATCATGTCTTCCCTGTTCATTTGCCATTGCAGAAACCTATTCGTCGAGTAGAAAAATGTCACTCTCGCCAATCAGAAGGGACAAATTTGACTTGCTCTCTTGAACAGAGAAAGAAGGTGTATGAAGAAGACGTTAGGGTTCCTGTATACGTTCATCCGAGGTTTGGTCAGTGTAATGATAAAAGTGTTGAGAGTTTCGACAGGACAAAACTCACTCATACAGGCTCTAGGTATTTTGGTTGTTCAGTTGCAGGGCAAAGTGATTGTGAAAGGGTTCCCAAACAATTTGGGACCTCACATGTCAGGAAAGATGCGCGAAGTGAGACTGATGATCTTCCACAAGTAAGTATAAGTAAAGACCACCCATTAACGTCTGTCCGAAGCATATCGACAAGAGAAAATATTGACACCTTAATAAGGCAAGCCAAGGTGACTCCGAATCAAGAGTTTCAAGATTGTCATGTATCAAAAGTTAACAGATTAAGACGGGGTGATGCTTGCTTACGGCAGGACTGTGGAGTGGGGTCCCAATCCAATGACATTGGACACAATGGTTCTCTTGTTGGGCCTTCAAGGAAGATTGGTGAGGGAAATGCTGCTACAGCAAACCAAATCAATCCAGCTGAGGCAATCAATGACACTGAACATCATGATACCAGGAAGGGAAGTCTGATACAGAGGGGAAAATTAAATGGAAGTGACAATGCTTCAAAGATCTCCTCGGTAGACTATCTGTCAACAGTGAAAATTTCTCCAGATGATGTTGTTGGAATAATAGGTCAAAAGCAATTCTGGAAAGCTAGAAGAGCAATTGCCCAGTAAGTGATGTTGCCTTTCAGTTGCATTGGCAGTTCCTATAGTGATCTTAAAGAAGTGTATTTTCCTTGTGAAACATTAATTTTGTCATATAAATAGTAAACTCTTTTAATTGATTGGACCTGGCAGTATCTTAATTGCTGACTATTGTGAATATTATAATTTTTTCCGAACTATCCTTAACTTGATTTCCATGGATAAGGACAACCATAAAGATTTAGATTACAAAACCCAAAAGCCCTATTTGTGGTGGAAGCTTGATATGTCCAGTTGTCCACTGATTTTAGGAAACTGTTCATTACTGATTGTTGTTTTCTCCTTTTATGCATCCTTGGTTACATATACTCTATGCATGTGGGCTGGATATTTTCATTTCAGTTAAGGAGTTGTATATGTGGTTTTTAAGAAAGGAAATTTGCTAGTCCTGGGGCCCCTTCTAATTTGATTTTTTTGTAGATTCAAAGTCCTTAGTGGGATATACTATTGCTGCTGTTGTTGTTGTTGTACAATCAAAGTCCCTAATAGTGTTTTAATGGTGGATACTGGTTACAACAGGGCAGTGAGCAGTCTTATATTATACTATGTTGGAGGGGACTCGTGTGACAGCATATAATCTCATGATTCACTGTCTTCTAGCAACTGGATTTTGGATATGTTTCTTTCCTCGTTTCCTCTTGCTTGGTTCTCCATATCACCGCTGGGACAAGTTTCCTTACAATATATTGAAGGACTTGAACTAAGAAGGGGACCAAGTAATGCAGGATGACCCTGGATGTATGGTATTGGAGAGTTCATGATGAGTCCTCAACTGAAATTCCCCGCCTTTTCTCTAACTTATCTAGTGTTTTGGTTTTCTACTTTTGAGAATTTTGGGTTGGGACTTATACACACTTTTGTTATAGCTTGGGTAGATTTCATATCATATAGATATTTTTGTATGACTTTGATGTATGTGTGCTTATCCTCACACACACACACACATAAATTGTTGACCAGACGATATTTTGCTTAACCAGTTACCTAATGCGATTGGAGATCCTTTGATTTGGTAGTTAAGTGTATGCCAGTGCATCCTAGTTCCAACATGATCATATACTTCCAATAGCTTCATTTTCCAATTTATTTCAATTATATATGTCTCAAATCCTTATTAGATGAGTATTGTGCGATTATCTTGATCCGACTCTTGTTCCTCTGTACAGTCAACATAGAGTGTTTGCTGTCCAAGTTTTTGAGCTGCACAGATTGATAAAGGTAAATTATCTCTGCTACTGTTCAGCATCATGTGTTGGTCCAAAATGGGAAGCCTATTATCTTCTCTTTCACGCACACTCTTGGAGTTTGTTCATACTAATGAAGTCTTTTATGTTTAAGCAGGTCCAACAACTAATTGCTGAATCACCAGATAGTTTGCTTGAAGATGGCACTTTTCTAGGAAAGTCTCCTCCAAAGGGATCCACTGTCAAAAAACATTCACTGGAATATGTTGTAAAACCTTGGCAACAAAACCTTAAGCGCAAAGATGATTCTGAAAACTTAAATAATAAAGTGGAATGTTCTGCAGAGAATGCAGTTGGCAAGACATCTCTCTCATCAGTGAAAAACGATAGCCACCTTTCAAACTACACCCCTTTTCCAAGAAACCCGCACCAGGCAAATGTGGCAGCTGACAGTGGAATGGGCCCCTGGTGTTTCCATCAGTCAGCTGGGCACCAATGGTTAGTTCCTGTTATGACTCCCTCCGAAGGGCTTGTCTACAAGCCATATCCTAGGCCCGGATTCACAGGAACAGATTGTGGAGGATGTGGGCCTGCTCCTTTTGGTGGTAATTTTATGAATCCCCCCTATGGAATCCAAACTTCTCATCAAGGAGCTGGGGTTTTACCTCACACTCCTCCTGGCAGTCTTGCTTATTTCCCTCCATATGGCATGCCAATTATGAATGCAACAATGTCAGAGTCAACTGTTAATCAGGTGAACAAGTTCTCTTCATTAGGTTCTCACAGGCATAATGGTCATTTATCTAGAGGGGAACGGGATCATTACACAAACAATCAAAGCTCTTGTAATTTACCAACTCCGAGAAATGGAGGATTATCACATGTCCTGAAATATCAGACATCTAAGGATTTTGAGTTGCAGGGGAGTACAGCAAGTAGTCCTGACACAGGGGAAGTTGCAGAAGGAAGAGATGTTCTTCCTCTTTTCCCTATTGTTCCGGCAGAACCGGAGTCTATTCCTCGGTCTCTTGAAACCGGACAACCAACTCGAGTAATCAAAGTGGTGCCTCACAACCGAATATCAGCAACTGCTTCAGCAGCTAGAATTTTTCAATCAATTCAGGAAGACAGAAAACAGTATGACACAATGTAGTAATGGTTCAATTAATTTGTGTAGTTCCTGTTCTTTCTTGAAGTATTATGTCATTAAACCAGCTGTTTTATTTTATACTTTTTGTTTTAGTTTTGACCATGTTACAGCACACTGGTATGTAGATACATGTGGCATTTCAAAATTGGTCAAAATGTAATAGTTATTTGTACGTTGTTCCGTACACGTTCGTTCTGCACATTGGTGCTGTACTTCCTCTCTGTTTCGGAGGAGGTTTTTGACCCTTATATTGTATGCTTGGAACGAGTGATTGTCATACAGATATTACTTGAATATTTCGTGTAATGGATCAGCCAGTGGAAATGTTACTCGATTTGCATGTGATAACTTTTATGCCATTTTCTTCTCATGTTAGGCTTGCACACCATTCCAATTGTCAAGGGGATCTCTCTCTCTTTTCCTGTTTCTTGAACACAGGAGGAACTGACTCAATTATCTGAACCAAATTGATTTGAAATAGTTTGGGTTTTAAAATTATTGTTTCGGTATCGGATTTAGACAGTACAATCTAATTCAAATTTTGAAAATTAATTTTTATGTTGTATAATAATGCAATGGTGTAACTTTTAATCATGTTTTTTGTTTATCTACTCTTTTATTTACAGAGACTCTGATCCGAGCCAATCCACTCTGAGTAGCAAAAGAAGAATTTGAAAAAACTAAATGAACTCAAACCGAATAATATTGATGCATTTGAAAACAAATACTACATAAATACACTTGCTTGAATTTGGGTCTCGAGATCGGAGTAGCCCACTAGAGGAGCAACTTCCAACAATGCACGTAGCCTCAACATCAACCCTCCACCTTATACTGAACACCACTAGAACATTATAACAGCCGAAATGTATCAGTATTTAAAAATAAAATTTTATAATTAAGCAATCAACAGACAGTTTGGCCGAGTGGTCTAAGGCGCCAGATTTAGGCTCTGGTCCGAAAGGGCGTGGGTTCAAATCCCACAGCTGTCATCTTTTGATTATTGTTTTTGCAATTATAGTTTTAGGAATTAATTTCTTTATATGCGACTTTTAACATAATTAAAACTATTTTAAATTCACACTAAGTTGCAGAGATAGAGGTAGAAGGCCTTTAAGGCTAATTCACATTTTTAACTGTAATTGTCAGTGAATTCAATATAGAACAAACACAATTCCCAAATGGGGTAAAGAAAAGACTAGTGACTATGAATGTATGCCTTTAGAAACTATCGTCATTTGGGAGTTAACGCACATAACTTTATTAAAATGTAAACAGAGTCCAATAATCGATATTATTTTTGGATCAATTACAATGGACTGGGTTTCTTCCTGGGCCTCCAAAATAAAAGACAGGTTCGAGCCCACGTCTGGCATCATTGGCGGCAGTGTAACAAAAGGGCTCTTGAACCACCGCAGTTACATTTCTGGGATATTTAAGCTGAAGCGAATAATCCATAATCCTTATGTCCCCCATGTAGCATGCCTCCTGAAATCGACCATTTGCGAACTCTCCACTCCCCATTTGTGTTTCGGTGTGAGGACTTTTCTTCTTTATATTGGTGCTATACACTTCTCCCCCCCACTCTACCGCTATAGCACTGTGTCTCAGTGAACTCAATATTTCAGCTGGCCAATAACCCACTGGGACATTCTTCTTCACTTTCAGATACCAATTTCCCGAGTTTGGTTCCTACATCACACACACCACGTTAATCATCATACTCTCCATTTTAACCTACTAATAATTCAATACCACATTTCAACACATTATTTTACCAGAAACATTCCAACGTTAATATCATACTGCTGTCCCATTTTTGATGATATAGGTCCTATGGTAGCACCAAGCGCTATCTGCCCTGTTTGCACAAATCCTGAACACGTATGGTCGAAGCAACCACTTGACCTGTATGAATCTTTCTGCACCATATATTACACCAATGTTTCATTCTCTCCTTCACAAAATTACTTCACCAAAGATAAATGAATATATATATATACTTACAGTCCAGGCGGTGAAAAATCGGGTGGCTCCATCACCATATAATTTGGGATTCACCTAGATCATAAAGTAATTGTGTGTTATTTAGCAAGTGAGAATTGTTGTGATGCAATAGAAGTGTAGAATATAGTAGTTTGTGAGGGGCACTGACCATCCACCCTGATTCAACGCTTTCGAAATAGGGACCGTTGTTGTTCTTAAGCGAAATCTGAGCTGTGGTGAACTCGTTTGTCTGAGCAGCAACCTTTGGAGTCCAAAGGTTGATGTCTGCTTGGGCACCAATGTAGTTGTATCCCACTGCCAGAAGATATGCTAACTGCATCACCATGTTATCATCAATTCTTTCTATTACTAAAATTTATGGTCACATATAACTGCAGATAGTGATTGAGATCATTACCGAGCGATTTTCAGGAACATATCCGTTTGCTTCGTCTGTTGAATTCTCATAGAGCTGTGGGGGTTTCAGTCCAAAGCTTTCCAGAGAAGCAGCTCTGAGTAAATCTTCCTTTAGAATTCTGCGAATGGGGATGGTTCCTTTTGGACACCTTCCACTTTTCTGCCATGTCTGAAATATCTCTCCCTCCGAACCTTTTTCAGTGCTTGAATCTTCCAATTCTAGTAGATAATCAGGCATCATCTGCAGATCCAATCGTTAAATGCAAATTACTTACCCAGAATTTGGATGATGATATCAAGTTATGGTCATTTAAAATGGACATGTTGACGTGTACCACATCGAGTTATTAATGTAGAAGTTGCCTTAAGGGAAGAGGATGTTTCCTTGTAGTTATAAAATTGAAATAGTATTCAAATTGTGTATTTAATTATAAATTGTTTGTGATTTTTAATGAAAAGAATGCCATGAAATTTATAATTAAATATTTTCTTCATAAAAATTATCAAAGAAGAGTAAGAAGACCTTGATAGTGTGATTCTTTAAAGCAGGATGATCAAAAGCAGGTTGATCATAAATGTTGACACAGTCAATAATATCTCCATCTTCACTCTGCAAAAAGAAAAATACAATAATAAATTTTATATTTACATACCATGAAATAAAGCCTTTCTTAATCTGTTATTGCTTAAATTACATATCACATGTACTGAACATGTGTTTATTTTTACATATTAAAAGTACCATTGAAAGATAGCTCTAACAATAAATAGTAAAAAAAATTGAAATAACATATAAAATTTTCACAAATTAGATTTTTTAGAAATGAAATGCTGAATGAGACATTCGAGACTCTGTACAAATAAATAATAACTGGTTAATTTTCCACGTAATCATAATCTTTTGCATAGACTAGCAGCTACCTACATGAAATCATTAATCACATAACATAGCATTTCTAATTCGTTTTTATTGCTTCAATTAGATATCATATATTCTCCACATGTGTTAAATATTAAAAGCATCATTGAAGGATATCTTTAACAACATATCACAAAAATATTCAAATAACATAAAATATGGAATAAGAAATGTACTAAAAAGAGTGAGAGAGTGTTGTGATTGCAGACCTTAATGGTTTTGACAGCAGGTTTGTTGAGTTGTTTCAGTTTGGCTTCGATTTGTCTTTCAAGAGTTGATGATGGCTTTGCTTCAACATTCAATCTCATACACACTGCAAACAATACCCAAAGGAACAAAATTGCAACCTTTCTTTCCCACATTTCACTTTCTTGTCTTCTCTCCATTTTTCTGCTAACCCACAACAGACATCTTCAACTTATATGCATAGGTGTCTAGTATAAATATTAATGACTTTGATGTATTTATTGATTATCATGAGATCAAGTTGACTCTAATATATATATAAATGTACAGAAAAATTTAACTTCTAAATATTAATAACTTTTAATTTAAATTTTTAATGAGACATTCAGTTTTTCAATAATAATAATATTATTACTAATATTAATCATAATTATAATAATTATTATTATAATATAATGATAAAATTTATTTATTTTTTTTACAATTCTAAGTATAATAATAATAATAATTAGTTACAGATGAGTGTTTGTAAAAATATAAAATTATTTGAATTTTTTTTTGTAGATAAATATAACCTTTTTTGGTTGTGTTAATTATAGACCTAAACAAAAAATAACGACTATTGAAAAAAAAGAACTATAATATATTGTCTTAGTCTAAGACCACCGCTTAAGAAAAACGGTAACCGTTAAACAAAGTTCACAACTGACAACCAAACAGTTACACAGTTATCTAAAGCTAATATTAGGCTTTTTTAACTTTAAGTAACACTTTCCTATTATCTATTCCTATATAGAACGTAATAAATAAATGGTACAGTGTTAATATTTTAATAAACATAAATTATACATTCTATATAAAGTGTTACATAAGTTATAATAAAAAACGCATTTTGGACATGAAGGGATAACAAAAATAAGATGAACTTAATGATGCATGTTTAGATTAAACTAATAATTTCTACCTTAGAATTTGCATAATTCAATTCGAGTTTAATGTTTAAAACTACATTAATTATTTATTTTACTAATTATATTTTATCTTAAAAATTAAAATACAACTGTAAATGAAATGGAATTTGACCGCATTAATATAATATTATAAATAGAAAAAATAGAGTTTGTATCAACTCTTTATTTTGATAGATAACTTATTGTTTTATTTTTATTTAACTTTTCACTAATTAATAAAATTTATTGGATGCAAATTTAACTCATATCAAAACAGTAGCCTTAATACTTATTTTGTGTAAAATGTGTCTTGAAGTATTTTAATCTCTCCTAATGGGCAAAAGAAAAAGAGAAGTAAAACTCTACATGTATTTTTTTATTCTCTTATACCATAGATAAATAAGATGTATTGAAGTATTGTAATATATTAAAAACAAATATTAATTGGCAAAAGAAAAAGAAAAAGAAAATTTTACTTTGCATGTATTTTTCTCTATTCTCTTGTAATTTTAATTTTAAGAATATGATTAAATGTATATATAAATATAAAATATATATATATATATATATATATATATATATATATATAAAATATATATATATATATATATATATATATATATACATATTTGAAAAATGTCCATTATATACTGTTTAAGTAAGTTACAAATTTTTATTTTAATAATTAATTATTTTAATGTATTATTTTTTATTTAACTCTTCTTTTGATAAAAAAAAGTAAAAAAATAATAATTTGTTTGAATAAAGATGGAAAATAGTATCCTCAAATATTGTATGTAGTTATGGAAAATCTAATCATGTTTTTTGTTTATCTACTCTTATATTTATAGACTCAATGACCCGAGCCAATGCACTGAGTAGCAAAAGAAGAATTAAATTATTTATATGCGACTCTTAACATAATTAAAACTATTTTACATTCACACTAAGTTGCAGAGATAGGGGTAGAAGGCCTTTAAGGGTAATTCACAGTTTTCACTGTAATTGTTTGGCATGGCAGTTCTATTTATTTTACGCTAAGTTCAACAATAGTTTAAAGCATTTATAACGAATTGGTTCTCCTTCAAATGTTTTTCCAGGTCACCAAGATGGTCAAGTTCCACTTAATTCAATATATAACAAATAGTGTATTTTGTTTACAAAATTCTCAGAGTAAATATAAAAGAATTTATTTTTATTTTACATAAATGGTATCAAGTTGAGACGATTCTATTTTATTTGATAAATCGTGTTAAGTTAACACCATTTTATTTTAAAAAAATTAAAAAAACTTTGTTATCATAACATAATTTAAAAAATTAAATTAAAATTATATCATATCAACACCATATAAGAAATACGAATATTTTGAATTAAATAAAATAAAAATTCTTTTATAATAAAATTACATAAACTTAACACGATTTACTCACAATAAAAATTAAAAAAATTTATTTATTTCGAAAATTTTGTAAAAGAATTATCCAGAATAAAAAAAGTAACACAGATAACCTTATTAAAAAGTAAACAGAGTCCTTTAAAAAATTATGCATTAATTGATATCATTTTTGGATCAATCACAATGGACTGGGTTTCTTCCTGGGCCTCCAAAATAAAAGACAGGTTCGACCCCATTTCCGACATCATTGAAGGCAGTGTAACAAAAGTACTCTTGAGACACTGCAGTTACATTTCTGGGATATTTAAGCTGAAGCGAATAATCCATAATCCTTATGTTCCCCATGTAGCATGCGTCCTGAAATCCACCATTTGCGAACTCTCCACTCCCCATTTGTGTTTCCGTGTGAGGTCTTTTCTTCTTTATATTCGTGCTATATACTTGTCCCCCCCACTCTACCGCTGTAGCACTGTGTCTCAGTGAACTCAATATTTCAGCTGGCCAATAACCCACTGGGACATTCTTCTTCAACTTCAGATACCAATTTCCCGTGTTTGGTTCCTACATCACACGCACCACGTTCATCATTTTACTATCAATTTTAACCTACTAACAATTCAAATACCACATTTCAACATTATTTTACCAGAAACATTCCAACGTTAATATCATACTGCGCTCCCACTTTTGATGATATAGGTCCTATGGTAGCACCAAGCGCTACCTGCCCTGTTTGCACAAATCCTGAACACGTAAGATCGAAGCAACCACTTGACCTGTATGAATCCCTCTGCACCACATATTACACCAATGTTTGGTTCTCTCCTTCACAAAATTACTTCACCAAAGATAAATGAATATATATATACTTACAGTCCAGGCGGTGAAAAATCGGGTGGCTCCGTCACCATATAGTTTGGGATTCACCTAGATCATAAAGTAAATGTGTGTTATTTAGCAAGTTAGAGTTGTGATGCAATAGAAGTATAGAATATAGTAGTTTGTGAGGGGCACTGACCATCCACCCTGATTCAACGCTTTCAAAATAGGGACCGTTATTGTTCTTCAGCGAAATTTGAGCTGTGGTGAACTCGTTTGTCTGAGCAGCAACCTTTGGATTCCAAAGGTTAATGTCTGCTTGTGCACCAATGTAGTTGTATCCCACTGCCAGAAGATACGCTAACTGCATCACCATGTTATCATCAATTCTTTCTATTAGTAAAATTTATAATCACATATAACTGCAGATAGTGATTGAGATCATTACCGAGCGATTTTCAGGAACATATCCGTTTTCTTCGTCTGTTGAATTCTCGTAGACCTGTGGGGATTTCCGGCCAAAGCTTTCTAGAGAAGCAGCTCTGAGTAAATCTTCCTTTAGAATTCTGCGAATGGGGATGGTTCCTTTTGGACACCTTCCACTTTTCTGCCATGTCTGAAATATCTCTGCCTCCGAACCTTCTTCTGTGCTTGAATCTTCCAATTCTAGCAGATAATCAGGCATCATCTGCACAATTCAATCGTTAAATGCAAATTACTTACCCAGAATTAGGATGATGCTATCAAGTTATGGTCATTTAACCCTATACCTAACAGTTATCTCATTTTACGTCAGATGTTAAAAACGACATGTAGATGTGTACCATTAATGTAGAAGTTGCGTTATGTGTCATTATAGTTATAAAATTGAAATATTATTTAAATTGTGTATTTGATTATAAATTTTCTGTGATTTTTTTTATTAAAAGAATACCATGAAATTTATAATTAAATATTTTCGTCATAAAAATTATCAAAGAAGAGTAAAGAAGACCTTGATAGTGTGATTCTTTAAAGCAGGAAGATCAAAAGCAGGTTGGTCATAAATGTTGACACAGTCAATAATATCTCCATCTTCACTCTGCAAAAAGAAAAATACAATTATAAATTTTATATTTACATACCATAAAATAAAGCCTTTCTAATTTGTTATTGTTCAAATTACATATCACATGTACTGAACACCTATTTCTTTTTAAATATTAAAAAACACATTGAAAGATAGATCTAAAAACAATAGTAAAAAAATTGAAATAACATATAAATTTTTCTTTAATTAGATTTTTAGAAATGAAATGCCGAATGGGATATTCCAGACTCTATTTACAAATAAATAATAACTGGTTAATTTTCCAACTAATCATAATCTTTTACAAAGACTAACTGCTACCTACATGAAATCATTAATCACATATATTTAAAACCTCTATATCAAATTAGATTTCAAGAAAAAAAATATTTTGCTTAAGTTTTCGTCTCTTGTACGAACTTTGTGTCCATTTTACACATGTACAAAATTAACGAGAACTGGAATTTTTATGAAAATATTCATATATAAAATCCAGAGAGCTTTTAGGTATAGATACTAAAAAAAGTTTATGAAAATGTATAATTACGTAATTTTTTATATTTATTATTATTATCAAAATTTATTTTATAGGTTATACAATAATAAACTTCTCAAAATATATTATTATGTTCCTTTTAACGGTCAGAGTAATTTAATGGAAAATATATTACTCAAAGTATTTTTTATATTCAAAAATATAAAAGTAATAGATATATCATTAAAAATAAATTAATAAATTGATTAAAAAATATGAAAATTAATAATTTAATTAATTAATTTATGTAACCAAACTGTAATGTCAGGTATTAACAAAACAAGTACTTTTTTATAAAAAAATTCAAATAAATGTTAAAAATAATATTAGTGTTGTAAGTTATTCTATTTCACTTAGAAAATTATTTTAAAATTAGCAAAGTCTCTTTGACTTTTACAACTTTTATCTTGCATAAAATTCACTAGTTGTTTTCGAGAGGAGTAACGATGACATAATTAACCTTTTTTAGTTTGCCCGTGTACTTAGACATGGTATTTTTATAAGATATTTTATCTTTTTTATTTTCTATTATTAATATTTTATTAAATATTCTAAGTATTTATATTTTATATTAATAAAAAATGTGAAGAGAATTTTTTAAAAATATTAATAATAAAAATTAATTTAATACATCAGTAATATACTTTAAAAGTTAAGTATTTTTTGTTGATGTAAACAATTGTGTAAGAAGTATTTTATATTGAAAACAAAAGGGAGTATATTTTTTAGAAGAAAGATGTTATGACAGACCAGAACGTTTTGAAACGATCTTAATAGCTACGAAATAGAGAAGAAGAGAGGTTATTCGAGAATTTTACATATCTATAGAATAAACAATATTTTTATTTAAAAAAAAACTAAATTATTTTGCATATTGAAGTGGACAATTTTGATCTGAATTTTACTGGTGAACTTTTCAACCAAATTTAAAGCAGTTCTCTTTAATATATTCTCTCTTTAAGATGAGAAATTTAGCCCTGCTTCCAACATGGTTAAATTTTGAAACATTAATGATTTGGTTTATGAAAATAAAGATTTAGAGAGCATTGAAATAAGGTAAAATCTGGAATAAGAAGTGCACTAGAAAGAGTGAGAGAGTGTTGTGATTGCAAACCTTGATGGTTTTGACAGCAGGTTTGTTGAGTTGTTTCAGTTTGGCTTCGATTTCTCTCTCAAGAGTTGATGATGGCTTTGCTTCAACATTCAATCTCATAAACAATGCAAACAATACCCAAAGGAACAAAACTGCAACCTTTCTTTCCCACACTTCACTTTCGTGTCTTCTCTCCATTTCTCTGCTAACCCACAAGAGACATCTTCAACTTATTTATGCATACCTCTCAAGTATAAATATTAATGACTCATTTATTGAAGTATTTATTATAAAGTTAGTTCTTTTGTACTTTTATACCTCTTCCCCCTTTAATTCTGTTCTATTTATTTATTATCATTCATATATTTATTTATTATCATTCATGAAAAAAAAAAAGTTACTTCCTCTTTTCCTTTCTTGTTTATATTTTGTTCTGTTTATAAGTTTTATCTTTAAAGTTTAAAGCTACATTAATTTTTTATTTTACTAATAATTGTATCTTATCTTTAAAATTGAAAACATTGAAATACAATCGTAAATGAATTGAAAGTTATATCTAACCGCATTAATATAATATAATAAATAAAGAATTAGAGTTTGTAAAATGTTCATTAATATTTTTTGGGTGATTCATGCTATAGCAACGACTGGGTAAGATAACAAAAATCCAACATCTAAGACATTTAATCGACATAATTTGTTTCTTGATACATCAAAGGAATGTCACATGGTCTGATTTTAACATTTAACTATATATTAGACAATAAAAATCTAACTTTTGCAGTTATTTTCACGTATTAGTGATTTTTTGAAGTTAATATACAATATATACGAGTTTTTTTTTATCAATGATATTAATTTGTTTTATGGAAAGCAAAAATCATGTCATAATGTGTCAAATAAATTTTCCATTTGGTAAAAATTTTAGGATTAAAAGTTATAGAGGAAAGTTGTTTTTTTCACTGAAATAAGAGAAAAAAAAATGCTTCAAATACTTATTTTTGATATTATTCGTTTGAGGGGAGAAAAAAATTGATATTTTATTACAAAGGGAAAAGAAAAGTTATTTTAAGAAAAGAGAAAAAATTGATACTTTATTGTAGAGAAATAAAATATGTTATTTTGAGTGATTTTATGTAAAAAAAAAAAAAGAATGTAAAAAATATAAGGGCATTCATAAAAATAAATTAAGAAATTTTTTAAAAGTTAATTTATTTGAGAAGTTAAACCTTAAAATTCATGTATTAAGAAACAAAAAGAGTGTATAATCATGTTTTTTATAAACCATCACTATTTTTATAAATAAAGTAATAGAGTTATTTATAATAACAAAATCATCATTAAAAGAATCTTATATTAGGGTATTATTGAAAATAAATTAAAAAAATATTAGAAATTATTAAAATTGATCTTTCTTTTTGTTTGTAAAGTTAAACTTTAGATATCACTGTTAAAAAATCATGAACCTTAAAGTAGTATATAATAATGTTTTTATAAATATTGTTACTTTTATAAATAAAGTGGCGAAATTATTCATGATGATAAAATTATCGTTAAAATGGTTTTTTTTATTTTACTAACCATGTACATAAGTACACTATTATTAAAGTGTTTCGAAGTCTTTGAGACCTAACCTTGAATGAAAATTCTTGAGAGGAGAACTGGATCTTCTTGAAAAATTACGAGACAAAGCCAAAATTTGAAAAATATAATATAAACAACTAGCAGTTGCATAATACAATTCAAAACTTAAAAGAAAAACCTTCCATCAATGTGATTTATTTATTATTACGTATTTAGTATTTTATTTGTTCAACAATTAACTCAGGCATTAAAAATGTTTTTTTTTTAAATTTAAAGGAATAAAAAGAAAAGACTAGTGTCCCACCATTGAGAATAATAACAATATGTTATATATTGTAAAAACAACCTTGAAGACTATCATTTAAAAGAAGGAGAAATTAATTATGGGACAACATAGTTCAGTTTAGTCCTTAACGTTTATGCATTAATTAATGAATATTATTTGAAAAACACATTTTGAGGAATGAAAAGAACAGAAGGAGGAAAGTTTATAATTGAATATATTTATTGATAATGTAATGGAAAATGGATTAGGGACAATAGGGAGGCCTTCGTCCAGGGCCTCCAAAATAAAAAGTAGGCTCAGCCCCATATTTGGCTTCATTGAGGGAACTGTAACAATAGGGCTCATCAGCCATTGCACTCACATATGATGGATATTTTAGTTGAAGCGAATAATCCATAATCCTTATTTTGCGCATAAAGCATGCATCCTTAAATCGACCATTTGCAAAATCTCCACTACCCATTTCTGTTCTGCTGTGAGGGGTTTGCTTTCTTATATTGCTACTTGCCACTTGTCCCCCCCATTCAACCAATATCGCACTGTGCCTCAAAGAACTCAATATCTCAGCCGGCCAATATCCTACAGGGATATTGTTGTTCAATTTCAGATACCAATTTCCTGTGTTTGCATCCTACATCATACATACCACGTTAGTTTTTTACTTTCAAATTTTAAATAATAATAAATAATTGCATGCCACTTTTCGACATTTTTTTTTACCAAGAACAGTCCAACGTTAATATCATATTGTGGGCCCCAACGTGCTGATATAGGTCCTATGGTACCACCGAGCACTACATGCCCTGTTTGCACAAATCCTGAACAAGTAAGATCAAAGCAACCAGTTGACCTGTATGAATCCCTCTGCACCACAGTCCACCAAATCAACAAGCAAAATTAAACCAACATTGATCTTCTGATTTGTATCTTTAGTGATAAATAAACTAAGATCAGTGAACAACATAACTTTTCTTTGGATCAATAAATGAGTATATACTTACTGTCCAATAGGCAAAAAACCTGGTGGCCCCATCACGATATAACTTGGGATTCACCTAAATCATAATAGTAAGGAAACATTAGTTATATGTGTGGTAATATTATAGTTAGTTTGTAATAAGTTTTACGAGAAGAGTAACGGTCGAAGATTCCACGTGGACTTGGTGGGTGTAAATCTTATTTTAGACTAAATCCTAAATTTTATCTTAGTGTGACTTTTTAAGGTAAAGTTTGTATTTATTTAGTAGACTTGTGATCTTCAAAATACTAACCATCCACCCTGCTTCCACGCTTTCAAAATAGGGATGGTTATCGTTTTTAAGCCATATTTGAGCTGTGGTAAACTCGTTTGGCTCGGGAACCTTTGGATTCCAAACGTTGATGTCGGCTTGTGCACCAATATAATTGTATCCCATTGTCACAAGATATGCTGACTGCAACAACATTACATTAAAACAATATTTATGTTGCATTTTTAAAGTTAGCCTCACCAAATACAAAATGGTCCCATGTGTGTCTTCACACCACATAACATGCATATTTGTAGATATTAATTAACATATACCGAGCGATTTTCTGGAATAAATTCATTTCTACTGCTTGCTGTTAAATGCTCAAAATGTTGTGGGAATTTCTGGCCAAAGCTATCAAGAGAAGCAGCTCTGAGTAAGTCTTCCCTTAAGATTCTACGTATTGGAATGGTTCCTTTGGGACAACTTCCACTCTTTTGCCATGTCTGAAATATCTTTGTCTCTGAATCATCTTTTGTGCTTGAATTTTCAGATTTCAATAGATGATCGGGCATCATCTACCACATTCATTCATTAAATTAAGATGTAAACTCAAATTTATTTATTTGAGACATAATAAAAAAGCATCAACATAGTCACAATTTTAATGTCAAAACTACCCATTTAAAATTAGATGATCACGTAAAAAGACAACAAAACCTTGATAGTGTGATTTTTTAAGGCCGGGTGATCAAAAGCGGGTTGATCGTAAATATTGACACAGTCAATAATATCTCCATCTTCACTCTGAAAAAAATACAATAATAAATTTTATATCCACATAACATAGCATTTAGATATCATATATTCTCCACATGTGTTAAATATTAAAAGCATCATTGAAGGATATCTTTAACAACATATCACAAAAATATTCAAATAACATAAAATATGGAATAAGAAATGTACTAAAAAGAGTGAGAGAGTGTTGTGATTGCAGACCTTAATGGTTTTGACAGCAGGTTTGTTGAGTTGTTTCAGTTTGGCTTCGATTTGTCTTTCAAGAGTTGATGATGGCTTTGCTTCAACATTCAATCTCATACACACTGCAAACAATACCCAAAGGAACAAAACTGCAACCTTTCTTTCCCACATTTCACTTTCTTGTCTTCTCTCCATTTTTCTGCTAACCCACAACAGACATCTTCAACTTATGTATGCATAAGTGTCTAGTATAAATATTAATGACTCATTTATTGGTGTATTTATTGATTATCATGAGATAAAGTTGACTCTAATATATATATACATATATATAAATGTACAGACAAATTTAACTTCTAAATATTAATAACTTCTAATTTAAATTTTTAATGACACATTCAATTTTTCAATAATAATAATATTATTATTAATATTAATCATAATCATAATTATAATATAATGATAAAATTTATTTATTTTGTACAATATAATAATAATAATAATAATTACTTACATTTGGTAAAAAATATGGAATTATATGAATTTTTTTTATGTAAATATAACTTTTTTTTTGTTGTGTTAATTATAGGCCTAAACGAAAAATAACTACTGCAAATAGTGTACTTAAATATTGAAAAAAAAAAAACGATAATATATTGTATTAGTCTAAAACCACCTGTTTAAGAAAAACGGTAACAGTTAAGAAAAGTTCACCACTAATAACAAAACAGTTAGCTAAAGCTAAGATTTCGCTTGCTTTTTTTTTAACTTTAAGTAACACTTTCCTATTATTGTAGAACGTAATAAATGGTACAGTGTTAATATTTGAATAAACATAACTTATACATTCTATATAAAGTGTTACATAAGTTATAATAAAAAACGCGTTTTGGACATGAAGGAATAACAAAAATAAGATGAACTTAATGATGCATGTTTAGATTAAACTAATAATTTCTACGTTAGAATTTGCATAATTCAATTCGAGTGTAATGTTTAAAACTACATTAATTCTTTATTTTACTAATTATATTTTATCTTAAAAATTAAAATACAACTGTAAATGAAATGGAATTTGACCGCATTAATATAATATTATAAATAGAAAAAATAGAGTTTGTATCAACTCTTTTGATAGATAACTTATTGTTTTATTTTTATTTAAACTTTCACTAATTAATAAAATTTATTGGATGCAAATTTAAATCATCAAAACAGTAGCCTTAATACTTATTTTGTGTAAAATGTGTCTTGAAGTATTTTAATCTCTCCTAATGGGCAAAAGAAAAAGAGAAGTAAAACTCTACATGTATTTTTTTTTTTTTATTCTCTTATACTATAGATAAATAAAATGTCTTGAAGTATTGTAATATATTAAACACAAATATTAATGGGCAAAAGAAAAAGAGAGTTGTACTTTGCACGTATTTTTCTTTATTCTCTTCTACTATATATATAAGATAATTATGATATTTAAAATCTTGTAATTATAATTTTAAAAATATGATTATATATTATTTAAATAAGTTACAAATTAATGCTAATTTTTATTTTAATGTATTTTTTATTTAACTCTTCTTTTGCTCAAAAAAGTAAAAAAAAAATAATAATAATAATAACAATTTGTTTGAATAAAGATGGAAAATAATATCCTCAAATATTGTATGTAGTTATGGAAGGAAAAAATTCTTTTATTTTCAAAACAGGTTACTATTAAAGGTAATTTCTAGAAAAAAATGTGCACATCAATTTAAATAATTTATTTTATTATTATTATTATGATTATTATAGTGTTATAAATTATTATTTTAATAAATAATATATATTTTATATATTGATAAGAAAGGAAGGTAATTGTCTTTAATATTACATTTTATATATATATATATATATATATATATATATATATATATATAATTATATTACTTAGTGATACATATTTCTATTATCTCAATAGAAATAAAGATAGATGTTAGTGCTTTCATAATAAAGGTATGTTAATGTAAAATGAGATAGAAGATTATAATTAAGCATAATTCATTTTATTTACTCATTCAAACTTATTTTATCTTAAAAATAAAATGTATGAATCTAATTAAAAGATATGTTAAAGTAAAATGACGTAGAAAAATAAAAAGGTAAAGTCTTAAGTCAAAGTTTAATAAAAGAATGATTATAGTGTATAAAAGAATGTTAACACTTATATTTTAATAAATATTGAAGATTCTTTTTTATGAGAAACAAAATGACATTGACATAAGTTTGTGAGAATAAAAGATGAACAAAATTAAAAACCACGATCTATCAAGATGTATTTACATTATATAATGAGTTGAATACTAGGTTGATAACAAAATGATATTCAGACAAGTTTGCATGAATAAAAGATGAACAAAATTGAAAATGACTTCGAAAATTAATTAAGATGCAGTTGCATTATGTAATGAGTTGAATACTACGTTGATAACACACAAGACGAAACTAATACAAGTTAGCAATAAGATAAAATGAACAAAATTAAAAATTATTACAAAGTTAATAAAGATTTGACTCATTTAAGGTGTTTAATGAAAAAAAAAAACACAAAATAACAAGAGTCTTGAAAAGGAATATGTCTTTAATTATGATATTATTAATACAATTTACATTTATTTATATTTTATTTACATGTAAATGGGGTTTAAAACTTATAATTCACATTTGTAAGAATAACTCCATAATTCACATTCGTTATTTTTATGTGAATATAACCTATTATCAAATAAAAGTCTTCAAATTCCACCATTACAACAAAAAGTTCAATAATATTTTTAGGTATTTATTGTATTGCAATGACGGTATAACATAACAAAAAATCCAAGATCTAAGACATTTAAATGTATACAATTTGTTTGTTAATACATCAAACAAATGTCACAAGGTTTTATTTTAACATTGAAATCTGTTAAGTAATGAAAATATATCTTTTTATAGTTATTTTCATGTATTAGTAATTTTTTAAGTTAATATACAACCTATATAGAGTGAAAGTATCAATGATATTAATTTATTTTGTGGGAAGCCAAAATCATCTCAATGTTTCAAATCAAATTTTTGACTGGTAAAAAATTATAGGATTAAAAATTATAGAGGAAAGTTCATTTTCATTGAAATGAGAAAAAAAATCTTCAAATGTTTTCTTCGTTGATGAAGAGAGAGAAAAATTTGATATTTTATTGCAAAGAGGGAATAAAAGTTATTTTAAAGAAAGAGAATAAATTGACACTTTGTTGTAGAGAAAGAAAATATGTTATTTTGACCAATGTTAAGTAAAAAATTATTTTAAGGAAAGAGAATAAGTTGACACTTTGTTGTACAGAAAGAAAAATATGTTATATTCAGCAATTTTATGTAATTTCAATCTCATACACACTGCAAACAATACCCAAAAGGAACAAAACTGCAACCTTTCTTTCCCACATTTCACTTTCTAGTCTTCTCTCCTTTTTTTCTGCTAACCCACAACAGACATCTTCAATAGGTCTCTAGTATAAATATTAATGACTCATTTATTGATTATCATGAGATAAAGTTGACTCTAATATATATATATATATATATATATATATATATATATATATATATATATATATATATATATATATATATATATATAAATGTACAGACAAATTTAACTTCTAAATATTAATAACTTTTAATTTAAATTTTTAATGAGAATTCAAATTTTCAATAATAAATCATTCAATTTTATTATAATCATAATTATAATAATAATCATAATATAATGATAAAATTTATTTATTTTATACAATAGTTATAAGTTCTAAGTATATTAATAATCACAACAGACATCTTCAACTTATATATGCATATGTGTCAAGCATAAATATTAATGACTCATTTATTGATGTATTTATTTATTATCACGAGATAAAGTTGACGTTAATATAATTACTTAATTAATTAATTAATCAATCAATTGAACATCATTTTTTTATAATTTTTTAATGTAAGCTAAACATAATTTAAGAATCATTTTTGGTTTTAAATCTTCAACGTAAAGATGTTAGTTGTATAGTTTGTTTCTCCCTGGTCAAAGTTTGGAAAACAGATGACAAATCGTGTATAATGTATAGAGATAATGTAATTTAACTATCACTTATTTATTTCTTTCTTAATTTATATTTTTCCTTTTCATAACATTTACAATTTTTCTTTTCATAACAGTTACTTGTGTTTGGATCATAATTTCACAATTATACACTCAAATATATTGAATTCGAATGAATTTCATCTCAACTTATTTTATTTTTTAATATTTTATTAAATAAAAAAATTCTTAATAAATTTTAATTTTTTTAGATAGAGTATCCAATCACCATAAAATTTAAACAATTATTTAAATATAAAATAATGATTAAAATTTTAAAAATATCAGTATTGATAAACTTTTGTAATTTTGATTGACATTATTTTTCAGTCAAAGTTTATCAAGATTTTTTCATCTGATATTTACATAGTTTTTTTTATCAATTGATGTTAATAGAGATTTTTTTTCACTTCAACTACAACTATTTAAACTGACATAAATCAATGTTACTTTATGATATTGATGGTTAAGGGGTTTGTCAATTTTTTTATTTTTATTTTTATCAATGTTAGGTGACGAATTTCTCCAATTAACACAAGTAAAAAATAATCCTAATTAATTTTGGATGATTTTTTTAATTAATATTAAAAAATAAATCCTAATAAACTAAAAAAGAAATCTTAAAAAACTGTTGACAAAAAATAACAATTTTGTTGATGATAAAAAAATTGACAATAAATATTCAATATTCATGAAGTGCGTTGAAAAAAATGTAATTCATATTAATAAATAAAATAGTTTCTTTGATGTTGACTAAGAAAATACTAATTAATATTAGTAAGAAATAACAATGCTATAAAGTAATATAAAAAATCCTAATAATTTAAATAACAAAATAACTCTTATCGACATCAATAAAAAATTATAATTGACATTAACTGAAAAATAGTTATCTCAACAATGTTTTAGTTAAGTTGACAACATCTGAATTAAAATTTAACGAGAAACTAAGAAGATTAAAATTGAATTTTAAAATATAATTTTTTTAAATTCTTACCTTTAGATAAAATTTGAAATTATTTGATTTTAAATAATCCAATTACTCTAATAAAATTTTAGAATTATATTTTTTTAAATTTATTATTCAAATAACATATTTTATCATAAAACACTCTAAATTTTCTAAAAAATCATTATAATCTTAAAATTCTCTATCTAAACACACTATTTATATATATATATAAAAAATTGTTTTCTTCTTTATAGTTTTGTTGGAAAGTTAATGATACTTAATTTTTTTAGTTTTAGATAAAATATTTAATTTGGAATAATAATATTCTTTTTTTTTTATGTTTGACTTAAAAATATTAAAGAAATTATTTTGTTAATAATATATAAATAACTATATTCTAAAATATTAATGAAATGTGATGTAAATTCTTAATAATAAATACATATTAATAATAAATAGTATACTATGTAAAATACATTCTATAATAAATAAATATTGTTTATATGCTATATTAAGTAATACATTCTCCATAATGTTAATGTTATTTATATAAGACTATTAATGTCTATTGTCTATATGGTTGAGATCTTCTGATAGGTTCTTAGTCAAGTCATATATCTACTATACTGTGAAGATGTTCTTAGTGAATGATAAGTTATCAGTTAGCAAAATGTCATCATTACCTCTTATGCATCTCTCACCTCACAAAAATGACAATCAATAGAGAAAATTATTATTTATCAAATCAATCATATCTTAAATATCACTATAAATAACTAAAGTAGGTCATAAAAAGAAGGTATGTTTATTTTATCATTCAACTCATCCGAATGCCCTTTACAGGTACCTCCCTACCAAACTAGAAACCAAAAACTTAGAAAAACTAGGTTATAGAGAGAAGTTGTTGATAATGATATTTAGAAAAAATTATAATACTTTTCAAAATCATGTCACAACAGTTTAATTTAAATTTAATGTTTTCATAAACATAATATTTTTTGCAAAATATCAATACAAAGTGTTAAAAAAACACATTTTTGACATGAAGGGAAAAAAACAAAATGAACTTAATAATGTATGTTTAGATTAAACTAACAATGTCTACTTTAAAATTTACATGGTCTAATTTGAGTTGAATGTTTAAATGGCCATAAATGTTATTTAGTCTTATTAAATTTTCATTGTTGTCTAGAAAAATTGCAAAAAGTCAGTACAATGTATTGCATAAAGTAGTTAAAAAGGGTGTTTTGGCATAAAAACATGAAAAAAAAAACATGTTACACTTGAGGATGATACACGTCTGATTCGATTAACAATGTTACATACTCTAATTTGAGTTTAATGTTTTAATGACGACGGTAATTATTGATTTTTTCAAGACTCATTTGGTTTATCTTACATTATGTGTAACCCATGGTACTGTTAATACATAAATAATATTTATGCAATATTATTTTAAATAAAATTATTTTTATTTCTTTGACCGTGAGAATATAAGATTCCAATATTTACACTATGCTCGAGTGAAGTAAAAAGTATTATATAACGACGCTTTGTTTTTTTTTTTTCAATCAAAGTTAATTTTACTCAGGGTTTTATATTTGGGATTTCATGATTTATATTTTTTTTATAAAATAATAAAAAATAATTTAGATAGAGAATAAATCATATTAGAAAATAGTTCCTCACTTTGGATTGTGAAAGAAACTGACGTTATTTTCAGTTTTTATTTTAGACATAAGGATAAACGAAGTTAGGTTCAAAAGTTTTTTTTTTTAATATACAAATTACGTTATCCTCACTCTCACTTTTCAGAATTCAAGTATATGCATTAGAATTCTCAGAAACATTCCAAACTTTAACCCAACGTAAAGAAAGTAGATGAAAATTTTCCTCAATGACTTAAAGCAGCATATGAAACTAAACATATTAATGAAAAAAAAAAAACTAAAAAGGTATCCTTTTACAATATTATTTTTAATTTAAAATTGTTCATTATTTATATGTTAAAAAATAAAACAAGAAACATTTTCTTTCATGCTCATGGCAACTTGTAGAAAAATGTGAAAGAACAATTAAAAAGATACTCTTTGTTCTTAATTTTTTTTTTCTCAAAGAATCAATGCAAAATTATTATTTTCCTCCATACAGCTGTTTTACATACATTGTTTTATTTTGTATGTAACAATGTCATTGTTTTCCTCGTAATTCTTGCCCAATCAATCGCACCTTAATCACTTCCAACAAAACATTCCAATTCCATTTTGTCATTACAATGCCCTTTGGGCGCATAAATTCAATCCACTTTACGGAATAAAATAATTAAATTAAAAATATCTTCTTACTTAATATAATTTTTTAATTAAGGAGTAACTACATTTTTTATTTCTTTATTCAACACGTTTTTTCTTTTGCTTTTAATTAAATTTAAATTGTTTTTAGTAATTTAAGTTAATATTACTTTCTATCTAGATAGTGTTTATATTGACTTAGTATTTTTCGTATCTACTTAGTTTTAGTTCAATAATATGATTTATACTATAAAGTCGATTGATCATCACAACTAAATTATATTTGTATATATTATCTAGACTGATTTAAAAGTCCATTTTAATAGGTCACAGGATAAAGTTATCTCATTATCACGCCACTCACAAGGAACATATAACAACTCTCATGTGTCAATGACAAGGAACATGTAATAACTCCTTATTCATAATATATAGAAAAAAGTAGAGAGGGATTAGTATTGAACTGAACCCTTTGACCCAGACACTCAAGGCCCTTCATGACACCTATAAATAAAAACCTTATTTTCAATGTAAGATACTTTTGAACTATGATCTTATTTACTCGGATTTACTTTGATTTTTACTTACTTGAGTGTCGGAATGTATGTAGAATATGATTTTGTGATTATAAAGACTAACCAATCATATAAGAACATAATTCCTTTTCAAATTTATAAAAAAAAAATCAATATAATTTTTAGTCTCTTCACTTTGGAATAGGATTTTCTAATCTTTAAATTAAAAATTGTCATCTTTTAATTATTTATTTTTGTGAAATATTAATTTTAATTATTAAGATTAGACATGTAAATGTCGTTCTCTTTATTGTTTCACAATTCACATTATCAAATCAAGTTATGCCAACTTCTTGCAATACTAATATTTTTCACTTCAGTTTTATATTATACAATTCCAGTCAACGATGTAATAACCTCACCATCAACTAAGATATTTTTATTAGAATTAAACTTTGTGATATGAAAATATTATCGGAGAGATAAAGATGTCACAAATGCAGGTACCAAGTGGAGCTAGTATAGCCTACTCTGAATGAATTATTACTTTTTCAGTAAAGACCTTGATGTAAAGCCACTTAAGGATGGTTATTAGGCACCTTTTTATTTTTAAAGCAAACTCATTTATGCAGCATGAGTGCAATGCTAACCCTCTACCTAATGTTGGACTTAACAAAAACTAACAATAAACTTTTAAAAAACACATACCACTTAATTAAACTCACATAATAAATATTAAATAGAATATCATTTATCACGTTATCAATATTATTACTTACTCATAATTGAAAATAATATTAGACAAAAGACTTCAAAATTAAAAAGTTTTTTTTAGAGAACTAAAAATATCACCATATATAAAGACTACAAATATATTTAAACTTTTAATAAATTTTCAAAAAAAAAAAAATGTGACTCGATTAAATTTGTGTGAGAAATATTAAGTAGATAAAAACTTGTTGTATTATCAACGCTTATACTTTCTAACTTTACAAAGTAAAAAATAAAACATCTAAAAAAATGAAGGGACAAAAATATATATTTTTTAATTAATAAGCCAAAATAAATAATACTTCCAAATTATAAAATAAAATATATTTTAATTTTTCATCAATGAGTAGACCACTTGTATCTTGTCTTTTGTTTTCAATAAAACATATTATTGAAAATAATTTGTTAACTATTTGGTCTCCATATTTTGATCTTCAACTTTTGCATATCTATAAAGTTAAGTTGTTCAAAATGATAATGTCCAAGTCACTTTCCTTCTTTATCATAACTACAAAAATATTTGCGTACACTGATTTCAATATTGAGAATTCGATTCTTACTTAAAGTCACTTCAAAAGTTTATATTGTTATCTTAATGTTGAAACTTCACTTTTTTAGTCATTATGAATCCTTTGAAGAATCTTCTAGGTTTTCTTTTATGTTTTTACTTATACAATTCTTTCAAAATTTATTATGTTAACATTCTGATATAAGAAAAACAAAGTCTTGTAATTATTTTCCTCTAATCTCCTTAATTGGCGGTTTAGTGAGTTTGTATTTCTCGTTCAACAAGATCTCACATTCTTTAGAACTTCATAACAATTGTCATAATTCTTTATTACTTTATTACGAGAATTGAAAATTATCTTATTTTTTATAGCCTCAATTACTTCAAACCTTGTGATACCAATTGTTTGTCACAGAAAATAACAAAGATCAAGTAAATATATAAAATATATCGTGCCTATGATGCACACAGTTGACAATTATTTGATAAACAATATTCTTGTAGTATCTGAGTATGTAATGTACTTTTATAGGAAAAAAAATGTAACTCAACAAAATTAAAAAAAAGGTTACTTGTTTATTAGAGTAAAAGTATAAATAATTAAAAAAAAAAGTCTGGTACCCATTAAGGGCTCGATTATAGTATAAATTGTGAAGAGATACGTTGGCACGTTGCTTAATCAAATAAATTGATCTTCCTATAACTCACGTCACTTGTATATTTTTAATAACTATTTATCAATACAAAATATCTTTCAACTCTATTGAGAAATCTTTTTTGTCAGACCACTTGCCGACATGCGTAAGTGTATACATCTATTAATATACTTAAAATAAATAAATTTCTACGATTACAAATCATAGTGTATTTTAAAATAATAAAGAATCGTTTAAGGAAAATATTTTTTAGGAAGAAGAATTATTGTTGTCTTTGGTGTGCTGAGATTCTCTTGTAGAAGTCAGACAGGTCCATGATGTACTGATCTTTTTATTATCAATTTACTTTTGTTGAATAATTAATTAATAGAGAAAATAAAATTATTGAAAAAACAGAAGAAGAAAAAACAGAGTTGCCTAACTTTGCAGCAGAACCAGCTGTAACAGCACAGCACCCACTCAAATTATAATGGCCACTCTGTAAATTCCTTTGCATTCCAAGAATACCCTTAGTTTCTCTTCTCATTTCCCTTCTATATAAACACTCCTTCACCTTCTTCTTCACTTCATTCGCCGCAATTAGCATTAGCTTTTCTCAATACACTGCTTCGATCAAAACCCTAAATCACTCATAAACAATGGCTTCTTCTCAACTCCTAACCATCACCGCAATGGCGGTCCTTCTTTCCGTCGTCTCCGCTGCTTACGCCGCCGATGCGCCGGCACCTAGCCCTACCTCTCCTGCCTCCGTCATCTCTCCCTCCTTCGCTGCCGGTTTTCTCGCCGCAGCCGCTGCTCTCGTGTTCGGATCTTCTCTCAGGATCTGAACATGCCGAGTTTCCGTCTTCAGATCTTCAATTTCTTTATTTTTTGCGTGGTTTAAGCAGAGATCGAGGCTTGACTAGTAGTATATAGCTTTCTCATGCGTTGATGTGCAGAGATTTCATGTGTTCCTTTCTTTAGTTATTTTGCGGTTTATTGAGTATTATTATTTGTTATGATTATTTTGGTACATAATTGATTTCTTTTATATTCTAATTTGTGCTTCTTTCCAGCGTTTTGTTATTAGTTTTTTTTTTTTTTTCTGAATTC
>Ga0209489_101052_pt1 | contig 56111 bp, 34 predicted proteins | sample SiratrowhiteBW_FD_187527 | JGI IMG/M metagenome (GOLD analysis project Ga0209489, IMG submission 187527) | Root nodule microbial communities of legume samples collected from California, USA - Siratro white BW (SPAdes) (version 2) | ecosystem: Host-associated > Plants > Roots > Nodule | place... | reverse complement strand
ATATATATATATATATATATATATATATATATATATATATATTACATGAATTTTAATACATCATTAAGTAGTTTTAATAATTATATTTTAAATGAAAATACATATTTTTTTAGATTTTTTTACATGAATATTTGTTAGAAATTTGCTACTCTTTTATATTTTGAATTTATGTTTTTCAACTTTATTTCTAAATTGAATTTCAATAGTTTTTGAATGAAATTATAAATAATTAAAAGTGATATATTTATCACAAAATCAATAATTAAATTATATTTTTATTTTATCTTTTTTAAATTATTCTGTTCCTTTCATTACAAGAAATACGATAATTAGCCATAGATTTTAATCTATGAATAAGATTTTGTTATTTAAATGGAAAGAAAATTACTACTTATATATAGATTTTATCCCAAAATTTGTGTGGCTAAAGACAAAAATAAAAGCAATTTTTAACTAAAAACTAAACAAAATATTAGTATCCTTCTGTTGAAACAATTATTTTGTCTGTTGAAATAATTATTACTTCATAGAGTGGAAGGTTGAATAGAGTTCTAAAGATTGTCTCGTGAACAAAAAATCATAAAGTCTAACAAATAAGTAATACAAAAACAACAAAATAGTTTAACAGTAATTCTCGCATCATATATTTTGAAAGGTTTTATTTATCAATTATTAATTATAATAAGTACATAAATAACTTTTAATTATCATAACCACACACATCACTTTGGGTTATTATAGTCAAACGATATAGTTTATATCATATATGACCTATGAAAAGCTTTTGTAAAATTTATTTCATAAATTCTCATTCTTTTATTAGTGTTAGTGCAACGTGAAAAGATGAAATAAATAATAGATAAAGGAAAAGAAGGATTTATATTTAGACTTTTATACTAGTTTATGTATACAAACTATATCTAGCTTTTGAACTACTGATCAAGTTTTACTATGCAATACAAGTTATATGCAAACTATTGCTACAAGTTAAAACACAAGTATGTTTTGGCCCGTAGTCAAGATAGAGTTTATTTATATACTATTATTGACCTATTTTATGATAAAAAAAAACTCTCTCCACACTTAAAATCTTTTTAATTCTCAACTTCATTTAAATTTTGTTAATAATTGATGATGAGAGTCACGAAAAGGATATAATCGGTATTTATGGTATTTTTGGTTCAATTTAAGCAAAAAAGTATTGGATTAGGAGATGGAAAAGTGAACACTTGAAAGAGTTATAGAAAAGAGAATATTGAAGTAAAAGAAGCCACGAACGACTCAGCAAACTTGAGCTCGACGCAAGAGGACCTGAGAGCACTTGTAGAGAAATATGTTCGACATACATCACATGGGCCCATCGCAGGTTGGGCCATAGAGCTATAGCAATAACAGAATCCAGCGACGTCCGACACAACTAACTTGGGTTTATTTAATAATTTCTCATACTAAGGTTAAGCATCTTAGGCTATTGAAGCTCAAAATTCACTCTTGGAAGGCAATCTTAGGCTTTCTTATGGATTCTTCTCTGTATTGCACTACTCTATTATAAGGTTTGGTATCCTCATCTCTATGGGGAGCTAAATTCTCTGTTGTCATGGTTAGGTTAAACCTTTATGAACTCTCATGTAATCATTTTTGTTTTAATATTTATGTCTTTCCTTTCATTATATTAGTATTTCAATTCTATACATAGTGCTTGTTGCGTTGATTCATAACTCGATCATTGATTCTTAAGAGTATTGGAAAATATCTCTTGATTCTAGATCCGAATTAAATTATCAAATGAAAGCTCGTGTTTAGGAATAGAGCGTGATTCAATCATTGCCTTAAGACCCTTGTGAGAATGCAAGATTCATTTATATAATTGATCAAGGAATTAACGATTAATAGATAATCTTAGGCTCATCATTTGCTGAGGAATTGGGAGTGAGTAATTTTGTGAGTTGATATTGATTAATAATAAGAAAGTAAATGTTTTTATTAGATGAAAAGAAGATTAGTGAGGCTTAACCCTGACAAGTTTATCAAACTATTGTTAATCCTTTTTCAAGATTCAAGTGTTAATAAAAACATAAATAATTCTTCTTATTATTTTTAATTTCTGCACATCAATATAATGGTTCTTAAATATAAATTTATTATAAATGTAGTAATTGTTTTATATGTAGCATAAATTCTTTGGAAAGAACAATAATTTTATTTCGTATTACATTGCGATTGATGTACTTGCCATCATAGCAAAATAAGCTAACAAGTTTTGACGCCATTGTTGGGGATTTTATTTTATTTTTTGAATAAGCCACTCTTGACTAAACAACCTAATGTACTATTTGGAATGTAACCACTTGAGTATTACTTGAACAACAACCACTCTTGACTAAGGAACTACGATTTGTATAACAATATGATCAAATATATCATAAAGTTTTGTTTTCAAACGATTGTTTCGTAACAGTAAAATTGATTTTCAAAACTGTTTTAGCTATATAGAATAGACTTGGTATTCACATTTGACATATAAAGAGAGAAAAATATTGAGCGAATCCTTGGAGAATTACTGTGAATACTTTGAGAAACAATTAGCGTTGAAGTGAGTTAATTCAAGAAGAATAAAGATTGTGATTCTTTAAGCTCATCCTTGGTGAAAGATAGTGTGCTCTGATTCTGCATCACACAGAAGTTTTCGTAGTTAATTTCCTTCACTGGTTTTGATTTGTAGTTACAATATTGGTTTCGTTTTTTATTAAACATTATATTAGAGTGTTGTTTTTCTGTAAGTGTATAGGGTTTATGCTTGTAGAAGTGCAGTAGGGTTCTGCACAGTTTGTGAGTGTTCTTGTAGGGTGTAAGAGTGTGTTCTTGCAGGGTGCAAGAGTGTATTGATTGTATTGATTGAACTAGTTGGTTCTTTAGTTGAATTTCTTTGCTTGTTGGCAAATAGATTGGATGTAACTCTTGAGGAAGAGTGAACCAATATAATTCTTGGTGTTCTTGATCCCTTTTATCATTTTCTTGATTTGTGAATTGATTTTGCATAATTCTCTCTACTGCTACACATTTTCAATTGATTGTTCCACAATTCAATTAGTTAATTTTTCTATACTACAACTCTGTCATCTTTGTTCTTTGTTGTTTTGTGATTCTTACAAGCTTTCTACAATTCAGATAATTCATTCTTAAAAATTCATTCTTTAATCAATTGACTGTTTCTCATATTTAATCATATGTGTTTACTGTTACTGTAATCCTTTGAAAAGTTGTGATTTTTTACTTTAGCAAATCAATTGATTGTGACTTGTCTTTTACAATCTGCGAGAATTTTAACTGATTGTATCTAGAGTTTAATTGATTTCTGTTTGGTGTTGGATTTTTCAAATTAAATTGCTTAAGCGATTGTTTTCTTGATTCAATTGATTAGTTTTTTTGGTCAAGAATTTCAAGATTTTACGTTCGTTATTTTTCATCTTTAATTGATTGTTGTGTCTAACATTGATTCTGACATATATTTGTGAATTGATTGAATCTTGGATTTAATTAACTGATATTGTGATTGAATTGTACTGAAATTTAGTTTAATTAACTATTTCAACATTTAAATTGATTGATTCTATTTTGTGCAGTATTGCGAGATCTTTTAATTGATTGTTTTGATGTTTCAATTAATTATTTTTGTTCTTTCCCCACTGTCATGTGTTTTAATAAAAGACTGTCATTCTTTCTTTTGTTTTGTGAAAATCTTTGAAAGTTCAATTCACCCCCTCTTGAACTCAACTTAAAACTCTTTTCAATCTTCTCCATACCTAACAAGACACGTGGCAAGTGGCATGGGAAACATGTAATGGAGCGTGCCACCTAAACCCTAGGTTTTACATTCTCTCTTGTAGAGGATTTTGACCTAAATATAAGGCCTAAAATTTAAATTCCTACACTACCTTGACCTAAAACACAAGTCCCAAATGAATTCTACACTACTCTATATAATTTGTACAAAACTTTAAAGAAGGAAGATTTTTAATAATTCGCTTTTCACAAAAGAAAAGTCTTCTGAAAGCCATCTTCCTTCTCCATCCTTCTGGTCATACTTCTTGTTACTAGCCCAACATGTGGTCTCTTAAATGGTCCTCCACCATACCCTTCCTCTTGAAAATGATTTGTCCTCAGATCTTTTGCATTCAATCATGTATAAGGAGTTAGATCACAAACATTAAATACAAGATTGACTCCATAATCCTCTACGAGTTCTATCATGTATGCATTATCATTAATCTTGTAGAGGACATTGAATGGACCATCTCCTCTAAGACTTAGTTTGGATTTTCTAAAAGAAGGAAATCTATCTTTTTCTCAAATGTACCCATACTAAGTCTCCTTCCTAAAAAATCATGTTCTTTCTCCCTTTGTTGTTGTATTTAACATATTTTGAGTTTGTTTTTTTAATTCTTTTAATATTCTCGAGAAACCTTTTAACAAATTCCACTCTAAATATTCCCTTTTTTATGAAATAAGATAGTAATATCAAGAAGAGGTAGAATGTCACGAGGAATGAGAGGATTAAATCGATAGACAACCTCAAAGGAAGAAAGATTTAAAGTTTGATGAACCACTTAGTTATATGCAAATTCAACACGAAGAAGATGTTCATCCCCCAACTTTTTGTTATCCTTTATGAAAACCCTTAAAAGAGATTGTAGAAATTTGTTTTCTACTTCAATTTGTCCATTAGTGTGCATGACATATAGTAGAAAACACAAGTTTAATTCATATCTTGGCACACAAAGTTTTCAAAAAATGGCTAAGGAACTTAACATCTCTATCAGACACTATAGTGCAAGACAAGCCATGCAGTTTGACAACTTCTTTGAAGAAAATTTGGGAAATGTAACTAACATCATCTACTTTGTGAAAAGATATGAAGTAAGCCATCTTACTAAAACGATCCACTACGACAAAGATAGAATCACAACCCTTTCAAGTCTAGGAAGTCCTAAACCAAAGTCCATGCCAATGCTTCCCAAGCAGCTTTGGCTATGGGCAAAGGGGTGTAAAGTCCATGAGGCATTAATTTAGATTTAGCCCGAGGACAAAATAAACATTTTCTATAGTGCCTTTGGACATCAACTCTCGTATGAGACCAATAAAATTTACAGTTTAACATGATTAGGGTTTTTTCTACCCCAAAATGGCTAATGAGAACCTCTTGTACAAGAAACTTTCTAACATACCTTTGAGGTATACAAAGTTTTCCTTTATTGAGAAGATACCCCTCAGATAAGTAGAATCCACCAAAAGGTTGAAGGAGTAGTTGGCTCCAAAAGGGGGTTTGAATGAAGCCTACAAACTTGATTCGCAGTGGATAATAAATTAGCGATAATAAAAATTAATTTCGAGGCACATAAAACTTATCCCGATTCACTCAAACTTGAGTTACATCTAGTCCCCTTAAGCAACTGCTTAAGAGCTTTCACTAATAAATCTGATTAGAACAAGTATTATCACCTCTCTAGGTTACATGAAGATTCTCTCTTCTCTAGGAAACAAAAGTATTCTCTCCTCTATAGGAAATAAAGTATTCTCTCCTCTCCACAAAACACCCTCTTGATCTTCCCTTGAGACCAAGAACTCTAAAGAACAATAAAATAAATACTCTCACAAAGAGAATAATAAAAGCTCACTGGGTATAACTTTACAAGATGAAAAATAATTTAAACTCTCAACCCAAACTAATTTTTTTCTCTAAATGTTTACTACCCAAAGCTCTTGATTAATCTTTAAGTGCTTGGCTTGCTTCGGTAGTTGTGGTTATGCTTCTTTGAATCCTGCTTATAAATGCTAAAATTGACATGTGAATCTTGAATATGTTTTCTGTGAGATTCTAATACTTGAATTCTAATTTCCAATCTTTTAAGTCTGAAACAGAAAAATAAACATGAAGATTTTTGTTTAGAACAATTATATCTTCAATTTCCTTTGTTTCAAATTAATTAAATCTAAAATTGTATATGCAATACCGTGATAAAAACATTGATTCCTATCTCTATCAAAAATTAATTTCTATCTTTATTAAAAATCAAAATTTATCTTTATCAAAAATCAAATTTTGTCCCTATCAAAACTCAAATTCTATCTCTATCAAAAATCAAATTTTATCTATATCAAAAATCAAATTCTAACTCTATCAAAAATCAAATTCTAACTCTATCAAAAATCAAATTTTATCTTTATCAAAATCAAATTTTATTTCTATCAAATTCTAACTATCACAAATCAAATTCTATCTTTATCAAAAATCAAAATTTATCTTTATCAAAATTCAAATTTTATCTTTTAATTAAAATTTCATTTTAAATTTCTCCTTGAATAATATTTATTTTGAAGAATTCATTTTCTAATAAATATTCAATTTAATTTAAAATTAATACCTGTTATTTTAACTTTGATTGTCTACTCTGACTTTGATATTTTAAACCTACACACATTATTCAATTTTTTTGCAAACATTGTTAAAACAAATAATTATGTTAGCACCAGAAGATGCTATTTTGATTTGAAGAAGCCAAACCAATTACAACTAAAGCTGCTGAGTTAATTTGAAGAAACCAGCCAAGTTGACCAAGTCAAGACCAAGTGCTTTCAAGTGAAGATGCATGGAGTTTGCATGGAGATTGAAGTTTTTGGGTCTAGGCTTTAGGTGGTGTTGGTGTGTCTAGATTGAGGTTAAGAACTGTGATGACAAATGTGTTGATCATTGATAAGCTCCACTGTGAAAATTGGCTTTAGCAAGGTTTTAAAAAATCATTAAAATCTGATTTCAAATTTTGATAAACCGTTTTAACTGTCTTTTAAAATTTAGTCAACTGAGTGTCAAATCAATAGACTAAAGTTTGACATTTGTCACTACAACTGTTTATATATAGCTGGTGTGTTTTCAAAAGATGATATACAGAGAATTTTCGAACATACTACACTGATTTGATTTGAGATTTTTCAAGCAAGAGAAAACGCTACCACACTTTTTAAGATCAAGATCAATTTGAAGTTTTCAAAGAATTCATCAAGAACTGAATTTCTGCATTCTGCTGGAGCTTTGGAAACTGACTGCAGATTTCTACATCATTGATTTGACCTCAGCTTAAGCACTCTATACCTGTTTCTTCTTACATTTCTAATTTGTTGTATAGAGTTTCTTTTGTTAGTTGATTTCTGTGTAAATCTTTCAACTGTATTAAAACTGCTACTGAGTTCTTGAATTACTGGAGTGTAATTCGTGGTACAGTGAGTTTGTACTGGTGGTTTGCCTACTACGGGGAGCAGTGTGAGGCGTTTCTTGGTTATACAGTGGATTTTGTATAACTGTGACTTGTTGTAGGTTTCAGCAAGGGTGTTCTTGAAACACAAAGTGGGTTCTGTGTGGTTTCTTGGTCTGCTGTAGGTTCAACAGTGGTCCGTTGTGGGGAGCAGTGAGGCATTTCTGTGTTATACAGTGGATTCTGTATAACTGTGACTTGTTGTAGGTTTCAGCAAGGGTATTCTTGAAATACACAGTGGACTCTGTGTGGTTTCTTGGTCTGCTGTAGGTTCAGCAATGGTTTGCTGTGGGGAGCAGTGTATTCTTGCTGTGGGTAAGTGTTGTAAATTTGATCAGTTTGATCATTTTTAGTGAAATCCTTATTGTGTGTGAGGGACTGGAAGTAGCCCATTTTTTTGGGTGAACCAGGATAAAAATCTTTGTGTTCTTGAATCTTCTTTCTCTTTCTTGATCACTGATTTAATTGATTGATTCACTGTATAAATTGTTTTCAGAATCAATAACTGAACTCTATTGGTTTAAGACTTAATCATCTTTTAATAATTGTTTCTTTCATAAAAAGAATTTTATTTTTTATTGGGTCTTAATAATTCAAAACTGTTAACTGAATTGAATCTGACCAGTTCATTCTGTGCAGTTAACTTCTGTCTGTTTCAGTGTAGTTAATTAAATCGCTTCCGCAGTTGCATTTGAATCAAGTCTGTCTAAAGCATTTGAATTCTGATAAATCTGTTTGGTTTGTTGTATTGTGCTGTGACTTGATTGAGTTCTGTTTACTGATTCTTTCTACTGCATTGTTCAGTAAAGTCAATAAAGATCCAGTCTATCAAACTGACTTGCAGTTTCTTAAAAGTTCAAATAGTTTTGAAAAAGATTTTGAAATCCAATTCACCCCCCTCTTGTATTTCAGCCAAAACAGTTTCTTACAAATTAAAATATAAACTTGATTTTGTTATAATCAAAACATAACATAAAAATCATGTAATGAATGAGATCTTCTAATGCATGGAACAAATAAGACCATCTAATGACTCAACAATCTTCCCATTTTTGATGATGACAAAAACAACTCACAACATTTAATTATTCTGGAGAAACATGTATGCAAATTATGTAGAATATTATTATACTCACAAAAATTGTGTAAAAAAATTATGCAACTATGTATACAATGCATTATAACTATGTAGATGTTGACCTATTTCTACCCCTTGATTTTTGCAACATCAAAAATAAATCATCGCTACACTTTTGATCTAAAACAAAAATAAAATTGGCAAATACATGAAGCACGAGAATAATAAATCAGGAAAAATGTGAATGAAATTCCTTAAATTAGATTAACCAATATAGTGCTTCAAATCAAGAAAGAAATAAGTGATACCCTGCATACACAAAATAACATGAATTTAACATGATTCTCACACCCACAATACTTAGTAACATCAATTAAAAATGACGAGGACTATATTGGGTTGTAACATGGGTTGTGATGTGGACTATATATGAACTATTATGTGAATTAGATATCTAGGAAAAAAATGAACATGGATAAAACAATATCAAGTAGAAAAGAAAGAAGCAAAGAAGATCAATTAGAAATTATATCAACTTTGGGTAGAAACTGTTAGTGATTTTTTAGAGACAGCCTAATGTTAAAATAACTTTATCAAATGCTTGGAATTTACTTTTCTAGAAAACTCGGTTATTTTGAATCAATCATATATTTTGAAGCTTTTTTTTTTCTTAATATGACACATTCTGTTTCTTGAAATTTTTGTATATGTGTTTGGTCCCTCTTGTAATGCGGAACATAATCATGTATTTTATCACTTTTTTCAAACATCTTTTGCCAAAAGATTTTCAATGCTTATTTATCTTCTAGAAAGACAAAATTGAGGTGAGTATAAGATTGAGATAAATAAGAAAGGGAAATGAAAGGGGGGAAAAATGTCCTTGTTCATCTTAAACAATATATGTTACCAATGTCATAAAAAGAGATAATCAAGCTAAATTCTGATGCATAAGCCATTATGAACAAATTCACACTAAAATAAAGAAGTATGACATTATTATTTATGTATTCATCATATAATTCTATTATTAATATTATTATTATTATTATTATTATTTGTGACCGATTTTGTGACCAATTCTATGACCGAATCTGCGACTGATTCTGTGACCGATTTTTTCGGTCACTAATTCTGTCACTGATTCAGTCACCGATAGTGACCGATTTTTTCGATCACTAATTTCGGTCACTATTTGACAATTTTTTAGTAGTGATAACCTCTCCCTGTTCTTGAGCATATATATGTAGATTTGGCCATGGACTTCATCAATGGCCTACCTTTATATAATAGGTTCATTATGATATTGGTAGTCATTATAGACTATCCAAATATGTACACTTACATTGCCTTAAAATCTTATTATTTTAACAAATCAGTCATAGAAATATTAATGAAAATGTGGTGAGGTTACATGGCATTCATAAACCAATTGGTTGATAAAAATGGCATTCATAAACCAATTGTTTGATAAAGATAAGGTGTTACTGGTAAATTTTGGTAGCATTTCTTCAATTTGAGTATAACCTCCTTAAATTGTTTATTGTAAATCTTCCAACAATTTGGTGGTCAATATGAAATACTTAAGAGATTTCTGGAAATATGCTTGAGATGTTTCACTTATGCTTCTCCCAAAGATTGATCTAGGTTACTCCTTGAGCAGAATATTAGTATAAAACTTCTCACTATCACAACAGTCACATGACCCTTTTTAATACCGTTTATGGTATAGATCCTTTTACTCTTATCAAATATTCTATTAATAATAATGACTCAATTTCATGTTTGAACAATTGGTACCAAGGGACTTTATTCTCACTAAATTTAAACACAATCTCTTCAGGGCTTAATAACACATAAAGAAGTATGTAGACATGAAGAGGAAATTGTGGGATTTTCAAATTGGTGGCATGGTCTTAGTAAAGTTCCAACCATACAAGCAACATTTTTTGCTCTTAGAAAAAAAAATTAGAAACTTAGCCTGAGGTATTTTGGACCCTTTCCGAAAGGATACACCAAGTTTCTTATAACTTACTTCTATCACAAAACACTAAAAGGGAGCATTTTCACCTTGTATACTGTAACATTCCATATTTTTCATATAATAGGAACTTTATTTCATAGAAAATATATAATAAACCTAAAAAAAAATATTTACGTATTCATCATATTATTCAAAATATACTTCTCCTCATAAGATTTAATAAAAATATCTTTGTACAATCATAAAAATAAAATAAAATATTTTAAAATTAAACTTCTCCATCAGCTCACTAAAGAGTCACACCACCTACTAAATCCTTTGCTCACATGTAATACATGATCATCACAGATTTAAAAATAACAAAACAACACCGAAAGAAAATAAAGGTAAGCTAGAGAGTTGTTAAAAAATATATTTTCATAAATTAAGTTTCTATCTCAGCCAAACAACAACAAATCAAGCTTTCATAATTCGTCTCACATACAAAGACACTAGACTTTATACTTCCGAAAGACTTGTGCATTGAGTTAGACTCAGAGGTTTGCACCTGTCATATACCATCCATCTGTTCCAATCAGCTCATATTTCAAAATTCGGATACAGTTTGTCCTTATTAGTTCCTATTTCAAACCTGAGTTACAGTTCCCATATGCACATGGTTAATCCATATGTCCTATTTCGATCAGCTCATATTTCAAACTTCAGACATGGTAATATGAACCTCATTCGATTCTTCATTAACTAGTAATCTTCATCTATGTGAATCTAATGTACCAATAGAGTCAGGATACCTCCTTAGATAGATCGAATCCCAAAACAATGCACATCATAATAATTTCAATATGGGTATCTCTTTTCCTGAAGATACTATGTCTCGATCACACACCACATGATTCAAAAACATTGATACTCATCATACCATACATAAACATTCATTCAATTTCATTCAAATTCATCCAATTCATATTTAATAAAATAAATAATTACAATATCCATTAAAAACATTTAAACTAGCTTCCCTTACCCAAATTCACAAGATAGGTAATTATAATATTTATAAAAAATAAACAACTAGCTTTCTTTACCTCTATAGAGTAGAGACACTCAAAGGAGTTCCAAAAACCTAAAATCACGGGTAACCTAACTCTGTTTAAGATTCTGATCGGACACTCTTGCTCTACTCAATGCTAGGAATCTAGGGGTGACCTCTGATCGTCAGTTTTATAAGGAAGGAAAGTGGAATTTTAGAGAAAGAAGATAAAGAAAAGGGAAAGAACAACTTTTGAGAGAGAGGGAGTTGGTAGTTTTTATAAAAATAAAACAAAATATCTTAGAGATAGTTGGTGGTTGTTATTATAAGAATAAAAACTAAATAACTAATTTTTATTTACTTAAACAAATTTTCTGTTAAAAAAATATTCAAGTGTTATCTTATTTATCTCTAAAGCTAAATTCTAGGTTGGTTTTTATTCTAAAGCCATTTTATAGGGTATTACACATACCATTGCCAATCACTTTCGAACCCACCACTTATCAACTTGTCACTATTTTGCAATCTCGGTGATACTGAGGGGCATAACACAAGTTCAACAATATCTCATGGAAAGGGAAGGATTGAATATATCTCAATCCACTTGGGATGATCACGCTCTATTGATTAAGGCTTACCAAAATTTCAACCTTGAGGAAATGGTTACTCTTAATGAGGGAGGAAATTTAACAAATGAAGAAAGGACAAGGTTGACAAGTGCTAGAATAGAGGGGCCAAAGAAGTCAAGTGGTGAAAAACCTCAAGATGCCCACATGGAGATTGATCCACGTGATCACGAAAAAAGGAGGAGTGCCAAAAATTTCATAAATTATTAAAAACAAGTCAAATATACACAAGAAGGGATGGTTGAATTGTGTATTACAAATTTTAGTTGATAGACTCACTGTCAAGATATTTTGGCAAATCTTGTTTAAAAAAACACCTTCTTTGTCATGTTAGATAACAATTTGATGATATGTAATATGAGAGAGTTAAATGGAAAGAAAGATTTATGTTTTATATTTATACACTAGTTTGTCTACAACTGAGACTACATTCAGTTATTGATCGATGCAATCAAGTTTTACTAAGCAGATTAACGTTGCAAGATGCAAACCTAGTATTTTTGGGACTTGGGTCATTCTTAACTAAACAACCAAGTATTATTTGAAATGAGTATTATTTAGAGCAATAATCACTAAGAGTTAACATCCTAAGACAAATACAAAGTTTAGGTTCACTCTTTAAGGTTGCTAAAGAGAATTAAGGTGTTTTTATCAACAAGTTAGATTGCAACATTTTCCACTTTAGATTTTTTTTATCTCTACAACACTATTAGTTTGTTCATGAGCCAAAAAAAATCCTTTTTTTTTTACGGTAGCTTATATTTATATAGGTATTGAAAGATAGTTGTTGCAAATCCTTTCTATCCATTGTGAGTCTTGAGAAGCTTTTCATTCATCAAGTTACATTTTATATCATAAATAATGAGGGTGCAATAAATGTTCTTTATACAACATTTAACACAAACTTCTTCTTAAATAAACATTATGATACTCTACATAACTTATCAAACCTAGGTCAAATAGCTTTTATCTCATCTTGAGTAAAAGTGAGGAACATACAAGACATATAGTCTATACAAAGGTGGTAAATAATCCTTTTAGAGGATTGTTGGCATAAAGTAAATTCGATATTCTACGAAATATCTTTGATGTTGATGTTTATTGCAAAATCCTCTAAGTAACAAATGAGAAAACATTATCTACAAAACATAGTAATACCAAAGACTACATATCTTATCATTTGTCTAAATTCGAATTTATTATACGAAGATATTAATGTAAAATGCTTTTGTGTCTATATTTATCAGATAAAACAATTACACTAACTAGATATTATATTTAGAAACAAATATTATATCTTTTCTCTAACAATAACTAAGTCTAGGTTGGAGAATTTTGATGGGTGTAAAACTTAATATATAATTATTTTCTGGTGGTATTACGAGGAAGGGACGTAATGATGCTTATTTCCCTTTCTTCATGCTTCTTTCTTTAATTTTCCTTCTCTTAGCTTTTTTATGTTACTTTTGCTATTATGGTAACCTACTCATAACAAGAAAAACATAATACTATACAAAGATGTTTTTTCCTTCCAATTTACACTGGTAATTTTCCACTTAATATACTGAAAACGACAAGGTTAAGCTCTCAACTAGACCCATCAAACATCAAATTTTATATCCATAACATATTCTAGTTTGGAACAAATAAAAATGGAAAGGGTATAAAAGTTTAATAAATGGATTACCATATAAACAAATCTTAAAGGAAGTATATAACCATTAGAAAATAATTCGACCTAATAAATTCACAAGGAAAAAAAAAAACACATCACCCAAAAATATATTGAAAAAAAAAGAAAATAATTATTTATTTTTTCATTCTAATAAGATGGTCACATATATGTTATTTGCAATGATAGTGAGAAGAAGGGTTGTAATAAGTAAGAAAATGGGAGTCATAATGATAGAAGAAATATATAGATGTTTGTGAACAATGTGGGAATATGTGATTTTATAGGGATACCCTTGAGTGCAGCACTAGTGAACCGTCTTTATGCAATCATTGTCAAAAGCCACCAACAAAGAAAAATAGTCATTTCTGCCAAAGGAATGGATTCATCAAGGCTTATACAGCAACAAGACAAATCAAAGGGTCCTTTTTTCCTGTTCTTTTCCCACAAAGAAAAGGCTCCTTTTCTACAACTTTATGCAGCTAAAAATTGATTTAGTACATATTTCAACAGATTTTATCATAAAGATGTCTAGAATATAAAAATATAAAAAGAATATAGTTATTTTATTAAGTTAAAATTAACTAATAAGTATATAGATTTATATATATAGCTTTTCTAATTTTATATTTTAATTTGTGTATGAATTCATTTTAGTATATGAATACATTAATTATTTTTTTTCTTATTTTTATTTTCTAAATTACTTTACAAAACAATGTTACTTTTTTTAATTCCTTTTAATTTGTTAATTGTAAACTATATATATATTATTTTCTTATTTCTTTAAACTTAATACCTCACTTTAAAAGAATCTGGTTCGATAAAACTTAACCACAAAACATGTAGAGCAACTATAGTATAAGTTGTTCTAACTTATTTAGGAGTTTCAATTTTTTTTTTGGAGACACTGATACAACTATCTACAATTTTTATTGTTCACTAATGTCTGTTAAAAAATTGACTATTAATCATTTTTAATAAAATTTCTTCTTTCAAATACATTTTTAATATAACTTGAATCAGTGACACGCATTCATAGTAGTCTCGAATTATATAAGTGTATTATATGCTCAAAATTACACCCAAAGAAAAAAGAACATTTAAATTTAAAGTTTTATGAAAACGTGATTCGTGAGATTTATGTGCTACCCAATTCAGAAAATGGATGTGATTGATATATAGGTTATCACTTCAATATTCGTAAAGTTACCAAATTGGAGGGTTTTACATAAATTGAAGTAAAGTTTTTAAAAAGTGTGTAACTTTTAATGTTGATCGCAGGTGTAAATGTACTTTCGCATATAAAGAACAATGCTTACTAAAGAACGTAAATTACAAACCACGCATTGAACATTATCTGAAAACATTTTGTTCTTTGTTAAATCAAAATTGCAACGTGTTCTATAGATGCTATAACTATTATTATTGATTTTAATTGCCATGACATGTATTGTTCTTATTGGTTCACGCTCATAATACTTAGAGAAGATAAACAAAAAAATTATTTTTTTATAATTTCTTTTATCTTGTTTACTTAAATCCTGATCAATGTCCACCATAATAAAGTGCAAGCATGAAGATCAGGTTCAGAAAAGCATTGAACCTTTTTTCCTGTGACAGACAGTGATAACAAAAAGAAACATTCATATGTGCAAATTCATTGTGACATTAAGCTATGTTCACTGTATTTAGATAGAAAGAAAAAAAAAGGGGTAAAATATGTATCGTACCCTAAAAGTATATCAAGTTATCATGTTAATATTTAGAACCAAAAAAATAAAAAATAAAGTTACTGAAAGTGTAATCTATCAATAAATTATATTTAAAATTTCTAAAAGATGTGGTTTTAGTGATAATATTATTACATATTTCAAATTAGAGTGATATTAAGTACTTAAATTTTAATATTTATACATCTTAAGAACTATTCTTTTAGTTTCAAAAAACTTATCTTACGATGTTTTAAAAAACAATAAATGAGGAAAAGAACAACAATAATAAGAGTAGTTATTATTATTATTGTCTATGTTTGCCTGTAAAATATTAAACCATGGAAAATCTAAAAATAAAAAAGTTAAAAAATACTGAGTTTTAATTTCTTCCCTTAATTTTAAAGTCGGAAATATTCTGTATCTTTGTTTTCCTTTTTAAACAATTAGTGCTTCATGAGAATAGACTAAGAGCATCTTCTAATCAAAAGATAGTAAGCTGGCATTCCATTCTACTTCTTTGGTTGAGAGAAAACTGCATAAATAATCAACACAACACTATGGAATCAAAAAGGAAAAGGCTTGCAAAAGCATTTCAGCAGTGTGCACTACACAATAATTATAATAAAAATATGCACCGTTCAAGTAATAAGACAAAGGGCTTATATTTTATTGATGCACACGTGTCATGTCATTCATTGTAGCACATTTTAGAGAGGATAAAAATAAAATATATGAAGGTTCATGCAGACAATAGTCATTCAATGTTCCCCTCTTTATAAGATCTGAAACATGAGTTACAAGTCATAAGACAAGAACCTTTCAATTGAATTAAGAGACACCTATGTAAAAAATATCTATAATGGAGAAGAAAATCACCTCATGACAATATTGTGGAAGTGAATATGGATGTTTTACTTCCTAAACCAATTATTCACAACTATTTTATATATCCTTTTTAAAATAAAAGCAAATCCTAAACACTAAACTTTATTTTGACGTTAAAAATTGAAAACACAACATGAATTGGGGTGTATTATTAATAGATTGTCTAATACTTTTATTTATGATTATGAACTATGTATAAGTTTATTCAGTCCTCAAAAGAAAAAGGGTACAAAGTTATTTCATACTATACTTGAACAAGTGTTAGAGATACCACTCAGAGATGCACATATATGAAGATAGCTACTTTGTTAAAACGTATATACAAAAAGGGGGTACGCATGTTTCTTATCAAAACCCACACAAATGTCATCCCTGTCGCAAAAATTCAACTTTTGAATTTTATCTTAACATTTGAACTTGGAAAATCCTTCACTCAACTTTGACTTCACTTTGGACCACCAGTCACATAGCTCATTGAAAACGAATTCAATTTGGGCCATTGTCCATTCACATTTAGCATGGATTAGGATTAAAGTCCGACAAATTCTTCCTCCACCCCCGTACCCTCTTCCTGCACCGCATATAATTTTTTTATTCCATAACTGCCCTCCATGAAATTACATAAATACCCCTATCTTAATAAAACCCCTCCCCTTTCTAACCGGATGACCAGGCCATCCGGTTTAACTTTTTAAAAATGAGAACCGGATGCACCCCCCATCCGGTTCATAATTTCAAAAAACTGTAAACCGGATCGCCTGGTCATCCGGTTGTCTATTTTGACAACCAGATGACCAGGCGATCCGGTTTACAGTTTTTTGAAATTATGAACCGGATGGGGGGTGCATCCGGTTCTCATTTTAAAAAAAATACAAACTGTCCGGTTAAGAGAACCTTTGTCCGGTTTAGATAAGTCATTCGCGACTTCCGTTCCTTCGTTATTCAAAATCTTTCAATTAATCCTTCATAGAAGCATTAGGTAACCAATTTGTGATGTTTATTAGCAATTAGTAGGTGATATTGATGATTAGAGTAGTTGATTTGGGATTTGGGGGGCTGTCGATGGCGAATTTGAGGATTTTCCGATCTGCTGGGTTGAGAACCGGATGGAGTCGTCCGGTTTGTATTTTTTTTTTAAATGAGAACCGGATGCACCCCCATCCGGTTCACAATTTCAAAAAACGAAGGAGAGGGTATTTATGTAATTTCATGAAGGGCAGTCATCGAAAAAAAATTATATGGGGGTGCAGGAAGAGGGTATGGGGGTGGAGGAAGAATTTGTCTTAAAGTCCAGGTACAGAGTACTTTTTGGGCTTTGTCTTGCTCCATATGGCCTTAATGTTGTGCAGTTGCATCTGTATCCAAAATAATAAAACTCTGGAGGTCCTATACCTGGTTCTCAAAATATTAGAAGATTATTCACTCATGGGAGTAAAGTTCTACATCTGACTCTAAATTCCACAAGGGAAAAGTTTCTTCTTAAGGCTTGGAATCCCAACAGGAACAAAATACAAGTTCCTGATGTATATTTGACAATTACTTTTATAAGGTCTTTCTCTAGGTAAGTATTTATAATCCCTAATCCCTAACTCCTAAAAAACTGGTTTAAAACTATTTTTTACTAAACTGGTTTTTAAACTTCTCTATTTCAATTTTTTTTTTTAACTTAGGTTTTTCCCAAACCAGTTCATTTCTGATTTCATTCAGAATATACTTGTGCAGCTATCATCAAGGCATGGCTCCTTGGAAGAATTTAAATTGGGTATAGGGACCACCTAAAAATATCAAATTGACGTGGGCTTTACTTCAGGTACCCGTTCATTCAACCTCCGACTCATGAGTCTATAGTGAGTCCACCAAGTTCGTCCAAGTCTGGTCTGAGTTTGCTCAGAAACGAATCTACACACAAGTTCACTCATACATCATCGGACTCGTAAAGGTTTACGGGTTAGTATGAGAATTTGATAACCATAGATGTTCTGTTTCATCAACAGAGAAGACACATAACAAGAGACATTTGTTGGCACCCAACTTTGGCCCATGATCCCCCCATCAAGAATTTGTTTACTGATACCAGTCCGAGTCATAAATCTATGAAGGAGTAATCAGCCTATACCTGCATTCAATTCTGAAGCTAACAACATACTTGCTGCTTTTAGTCTTCTCATAAGCAGCACGCTCGAAGTGAAGAGAGCTAAGGCAACATGCTACATCAACTGCTGCAAATCGAAGGTTCGCAAATCCATGTCAATGCCGGACCTTTTTGTCCTGGTCATTCTATTCAGAGTTCAAAAATTGAAGACGACAAATGATACCAATAAAAGCTGAATACAAACAGCGAAGCATTTAAAAGTTGCATTTGCTCCAACAAGTAATGACATGAGTTATGACCATTGCATACACAAGATACATATATAATCCATCTTGTTCTTTTAGTAGCAAGGATGTCAAGCATTATAGAAGAATGCTACTCAATGTCCCAGGCACTGCTGATTAAGGATCAAAATGTGGAAAACTTTTATAAAAAAAATGACACCAGCACACCCCAATGACATTTCCATTGTGATTTTGTTAGGAATTGGGATCAGCACAATCAAGAAAAAGGGTGGAAGGTTTAATGTAGAAAAGAATTAAATAGAAAAAGACAGTCTAAGTTGTTAGCTAGGACAGTTATTGTTGTTAGCATTGGTTAGTGAGTGTTGTATGTAGGTTGGTCTATGTAAGAAGAATCATTAGTTGTAGAGGGGCTTTTGACTTTGGATTTGTACACTATGACAGGCTTTGATCCTGTGTGAAAGGAAGAGTCCTTCCTTCGGGATACTGAGTTGTAATTCAGTATTTGTTTTGTTTGAGAATTCAATAAAAAAAATATAGAAAAATGAGATTTCTTTGGTTGTTCGATTTTCTTGGTTTCTCTTTCTTCAGTTCCTAACAGATTCTGTTACACCTGTATCAAAAAGGAAGGGTTAAGAGGAAAGAAGGAATTTTATTAGAACGAAAATAATACTGATCAACTAGTTATTCGAGAGAACCAGACTCTCTACGTTGTACTATTTTTCTGTTCTCCCCTCCCACTCTTCTAACTCTATTATATATCTTTCTTTCTTAACCCTAACAGCCTTAATGAACATTCTGTTAGGCAGTTACAATCCCTACGGAGTTTAAATTCTCTGCTCTGCTACCTGTTTCTTCTTCCTAACATAGACCTTTTTCAATCAAAGGTCTCATATCAGTAACCCTCTATAAAGGCCACCTTGTCCAAAAGGTGGAATTGAGGAAATGTTCCTAAATGTTAGCTGCAAATTGTTAGCTATTCTCGACAGGTAGCAACTGTTTCCACTTAACGAGAACCTCCATATTGCCTACTGGACCATCTGGAATGTCAATATCATCTAGTAAAACCATCAATGTTCTTTTGAAAGCATTGGGGGCAACAGTTGAGATGAATGATGAGAGTTTACGGCCCTCTGAAGCAATAAAATAATACTGGATTAACCTCACTGTCCGCAGGTAAGTCCAATTTACATGTCACTAATCCAATCCGCTGTAACACCTTATATGTCCCATAAAAACACAGACACAATTTCTCATTCAACTTTTGAGCCAAAGTCTTCAGTTTATAAGGTTAGATTGAGATAAACCCAATCACCAACTTGAAATTCTAGATCTCCTATACGTTTATTGGCCTGCCTGCGTTCGCATAAATCTTGAGACTTCACTAATTAGCTTTCAAATCTTCTAACAACTTATCTCATTGCTGAGTAAGTAGATTAATCTCTTCCACTGTGGAAGGAACTGTGGTTCCTAACAATCCATAGTGCTTTGAAAGGAGTCCTTTAAGAAACAGCACTATAAGACAATCAGACTACCTTCTCGGCTAAGTTCCTAAAGATAGCACAAAGTTTCTAAACAATGATCAATGACCTCTGTTTGGCTATCTCTTTGTGGGTGTACTAAATTTTAATTTGGTACCCGCTTTAGTGATCAACTCCTTCCAAAACTTGCTCAAAAATAGAGTTCCTGTTAGTCAATATTGACCAAAGAAAACCATGCAAACGAAAAATTTCATTAAGGAACACACTGGCTACATCACTTATTGTAAATGGATGACTTAATGCAATGAAATGAGCTTATTTTGTTGTTAATCTGTCCACAATAACCAAAATAGTATTCCTTCCTTTCTACTTGGGTGACCCTCAGATAAAATCCATGTAAATGACATCCTACACAAGTGTAGGTATCAGTGTTATTGATACCAAATAACGAAAAATATAATAGACTCAAAAATCCTTGTGAAAATAAATCAGATGCCCTAACAAGTTATGGTGGAAGCATTGCGGACAAAAAGCAATATATATATATATATTATATCATGGCAGATGTATGAAATGATCAAAAGTAAAGATGTTTGATAAAATTTTTAGTGAACTCTTATGGGGACAATGTTTGTGAACTCTTCTGGGGACAATCCTTGTGAAAATAAATCAGATGCCATAACAAGTTATGGTGGAAGCATTTCGGACAAAAAGCAATATATATATATATATATATATATATATATATATATATATATATATATATATATATATATATATATATGAATATATATCATGGCAGATGTATGGAATGATCAAAAGCAAAGATGTTTGATAAATTTTTTGATAAACTCTTCTGGAAACAATGTTTGTGAAGTCCATTGATGACCCAAAATTTGCGAAGACAGGTGAGCAATTGTTTGAGATGCTAGATACCCTTGTGGAGGATATTGGAAAAGAGAATGTTGTTCACTTCATCACAGATAATGAAGCAGTTATATATTATATGAGAAGCTAGAGAAGAAAAGCCCAATCTATATTGGGTTCCCTATGCCCATTGCATAGACTTAACGCTAGAAGACATTGGAAAACTTCCTTTGAGAGGGAAGACAATACAAAGGGGAATTAGACGTGTTAGTTTTATATATATAGTCATTATAGTACCTTGAGATTGTTGAGACAATTCACAAACAAGAGAGAAATGGTAAGACGTGTTACAAGATTTGCTATATCTTATTTATCATTAGAAAGACTTCATCGAGAGAAAGGAAATTTGAGAAAGATGTTCACTTTTAATGAATGGAACAAAAACAGGTTCTTTAAGGAAGCTAAGGGGAGGGAAGCTTCAAAAGTTGTTTGTATGCCTTCCTTTGGAACCATGTGGTTTTTAATTTGAAAGTTATGGCTCCTCTTATTCGTGTACTTCATCTTGTAGATGGAGAAAGAAAAGGAGCTATCGGATATATCTATGAAGCAACGGAGAAGGCCAAAGAAACCACAATGAAGTCTTTCAATAATAATGAAAGTAAATACAAGGACATATTACAATCATTGATAATAGATGACCAAGTAAATACAAGGACATACTACAATCATTGATAATAGATAGCCACTGCTCCTGGTGAGATATTAAACAATTCCAAGTATTCTAAATTAATTTTATGATATAATTCATAAATTTGAAGTTACTTTATTTGTTTGTATATCTTAGTAGTAGAAAAATTACAATCACACAACTCCAAATTTACAAAAGCTAACAATCAAGATTTTAAGCTTCATATGTTGCTCAACAAGATGTGAACGTAATTGGAGCATATTAGAACAAGTAGTAATTGTTGTTCATACCTCATTTCATTGTTATAATCATTGTTATATTCTTATAAAGTAGAAAGAAACTAATTATTAATTTATTTATTCATAATGCAGATTTATCCAAAAAAGAGAAATATGCTTGACCACAAAAAACTACATGATTTGGTTTACATCAAGCATAACTAACAACTTGCCCAAAGATACAATGAGTGGTTGGTGGGATGATGATGAAGATAGGGAATGAGTTTGTTTTTTATGATGATTTCACTCTTAATTGGGCACCATTTATAAAGCTTCAAGTGTTGGTGAGCCAATAATTTATATAAGATGAAGTGTGGTGGTGTTATTGGATCTGACCAAGATTCCAATAAGAGGAGGTGCAACTTTGGCCTCAACCCAAAGAAAGGGCAAAATGATAATTCAAGTTGTGTTAATGATGAACGGGAATTTGATAGTTCTAACTTGAGTATGAAAATATTGAAATGTGATTGAACTTTAACCAAGATTTCTCTGATGGAGAAGAGGAGGAAGCATATGCTCATTGGATAACATCGAAGATAATTATTTTGGACTTGAGAATTAACTACATGATTATAAATTTGGGATATTAATCATATGTTTCTTGTTTTAATTCTTGGAACTTGAAATTCTAAAATCTAGACTTGTTATTATCATTAATTCTATGGATGTCATTCATTATTTTTTGCATTTCAATTAAATTTATGCATTTTACTTATATATTTATGACATCCAATATATTTTCATACCAGATTTTTGATCTAACGATATTTTCCATTTATCCGATATTGATAACAATGATCTTCTCACGAGGAATACTTCATATTTTCTTTTTCTATTAAAAGCACAGGACACCCAAGCAAGTTTCAAAACAAGCTTATAATTGGTTAGAGAAGAAGGAATTCTTTTGCTACTTAGTTTTACTGAAAACAAGTTATTAGTGACAAGGCAATAGCTTATTATTTGTTGAGTTTGAGAAATTGATATCATTTTCCTCAAATAATGATTATCACATTAAAAGCATATCATAATATGTCACAGGTTTGACTGATTGACTAAACTAGAACACGTTGAGAAACTAAATACAAAACGAGACTTACTTCACTTGTGAATGAGTGCCACATCATCACAGTAAAAATTATAACAATCCCCACGAGATTTCTAAATCCAAAATGCAAAAGAACAGAACCCCCAAGGAACATTTCATAACATACCTCCCTCCTAACAGTAAAACACCTAATCAACTTAAAGATCAGCATATCACCTGTCTTCCCATTTCTCTTTATTCATATATACGGAAACATACAAAAATTAATATACAATCAAAGATTTTTTGCACCCTATCCCAGCGAATGAGTATGCAGATTCTATTGCATGGAATCTCAAAAACGCTTGCAAGTACATTCTTTTCTTGATGGTAGTTATAACCAGAGTAAAAAATTTGGTAGGGGGTGTACAAGAACAGAATAGAATTCTCAATAAAGGATTTTTGCTCCTCAAGAACAATTGACCACTAAAAAGAAGAGATTATCCCCTTTTAACTCGCTGAACATCCTTAAACTGTTTAATGTCTAACTACTTATATACTGAAACAAAATTTACTGTACCTTTTCCGTAATTTCTCTGATAAACATCTTTCTCCCTATAAGAAATAAAATATAAGAACAAAACTATAATTTAGCTTAGAAGGGAGTCTGCAGAACAAATAGAAAGGGAAATAAAACAACAAAAATGAAAATGCCATACTTACTTCAGTTGAACAAATAAGATGACTGAAAGACAGTGTATTCAACCTACAGTGCTGGGCTTTTATTGATGTATATATAGGATACAAAGAATAGACAAGGCACTTGCCTAAAACCCTAACCTAAAGCTGTTTGGAAACATCTATGCACATCTGTTCGGAAACCCCTCTGAAAAGGATAATGTACACCAAATACAAGCAATTGCCCACGAAACCTCCTCAAAAATAAAATTTAGGCCAAAAAATGCAGCCTAGATAACATATTTGCAATATAACATTAGTCTCTTTGCTGTTACAAAAAACCACTAAAGCTAGTCACATATTTAGCCCAAGAACCTATGGCACGGCCAGTGCGGTGGCCATCACTAAACTATAGGTGGCAACATTATATTGCATAAAGAAAGAGCAACAACAACAAAATATTCAAAAAAATGTAACCTTAAGTTTCAAACTAATAACAGGGAAGGACCAAGAGCAGGAACTACATACCAGAATATGTGATAGTTGCCACAAACAAAATTGAATCTTTAAAAAACGGGTTTTCTTGCTGGTCAATGACCTTCTGCTGCTTTTAGAGGATCTTGATCCCTCTTGTGTGATTTCAACTTCTTTACATCCGCACCTCGCACTAGTCTTCTTTTAGAAACTTCTAACGAATTCTTCTCCCGGGTTTTCTGTGTATACTCCCCAGTTGATCTTTCCCTTCGAGAATCTCTCAAAGGCGACCTCTCACTCCCAGAATCTCTCAAAGGTGATCTTCCCCTTCGAGAATTTCTCACAGGCGACCCTTCTCTCCCAGAATCTCTCAAAGGTGATCTTTCCCTTCTATAATTGCTCACAGGCAACCCTTCCCTCCCAGAATCTCTCAAAGATGATCTCTCCCTTCGAGAATCGATCAGAGGTGACCTTTCCCTTCCAGAATTTCTCAAAGGTGATCGTTCCATTCGAGTGTCTCTGAAAGACGATCGTTCCCTCCCAGAATCTCTCAAAGACGATCTTTGCCTCCCAGAATCTCTGTAAGGGGATCGTTCCCTCCCAGAATCTCTGAAAGGCGATCGTTCCCTCCCAGAATCTCTCAAAGGCGATCGTTCCCTCCTAGAATCCCTCAAAGGCTTGTCAACATCCAACTTCACTTTCCCAGAGCCCCTGTCCCTTCTACCAGGAGCAATTTTCTGACTACCTCTCCGAGACCTCCTATCATCATCAACATCGGTTTCACTGTCATCCTCAACTTCACACGTCTCTTCTTCATGCTCCCCCACATTCTCCCCATCATCCTCTCCCTCTCCTTCACCCCCTTCAACGCCTTTAGCCTCTGCCCCATCCACACCACCCTTTCCTTGCAACACCTTACCCACTTTCCCTTCTTCACTCACACTATTCATCAGATGAACATACTGGATCCTCAAATTCATCACCGGATGATCCTCAATCAGCGCACCCCTCTTGTACCCCTCTCTCAGAACAACAGTATAGGTCCCAACCTTGCTAGACACATAGAAAATCCCCGGATGCTGCGACAACGCCCTCTTAAACCTCGACCTCAACCCCAACCACTCTCCCAACTCCAACAAACTATCCTTCTCAATTCTCTTCCCAACAAGAACATGAAGAATCTCATGCAACACACCCACAACCCACCTATCAGACTCATCACTAGTGGGCGACAAATGAGACACATTCTCATAAGGAGACACATAAGGCAACCTCTGCCACTCCTTCAACCACTTCTCATACTTCTTATCCATCTCAAACCCAGTAGAAAACTGCACAGGAAACACCAATTGCCCATCAATTTCATCTTTCCGGTTTCGGTTCTGGAGAACCGAAACTGCCAGGTCGTGGCTCCAGCAGACGAGTTCCAGGAACCCGTCTGCAATTCGAAAGTAGTCCGGAAACTCCGGCACAACCGTCTCGGTGAAGTCATCCGGCAGGCCAAGGTCCCACTGCAAGTGCTCAATGAGTTGCAGTGGGATTTTGTGGATTCTTGCAATCATCAAGAGTTTCAAGAGCTTGTCAGCTGTTTGGTGTTTGAACTCGTGGGATTGGTAAACGAGCTGCTCCTCGGCGCCGAGGTGGAGGGTTTCCGGTGTGAGGCGGATGTGGGGTTGGAGAAGGGTGGGTGTGGGGAGGAACTCTTCGAAGACGGAGGGGTACTTGCGGATGAATTCGATGGGCCGGAAGGGCAAATGGAGGGTGCTTTTGATGACTGAGAGTGGGAGGGATTTGGAAGGTTCGCGTTTGATTAGGGTTTTCAGGGAGAGCAAGGGTTTCAGGTTTTTCTCGCGCTCCACCGCGTGGTCCAGGCCGCGGTCGCGGACGAGCTTAAATGTGCCATCAAAGATGGTTCGGAGGTGGTGGCGGTGGTGGCCGGGAGGAGGAGGAGGACGGTTCCGGGTTGGGGTGCGGCGGGAGAAGAGGAGGAGGAACCGTGTTGCTTTGGGTTGAGGCATTGTTTGATGGGGTGGCAATGGAAGTGTGTGCACAGAGAGAGGGGAGAAAGAAGAGGGCTTTGGAAAAGCTAGGGTTTAGGGTTTTACATTTTTTTTATTTATTTTTTTTTCTCAATTGAATTACACATTTTTATTACTCTAATTGTCAGTGAATTTAATTATCTAAATTTTTTTTATGCATTTTACACTTACATTTTTTTTTAATTTTATATATTTTACGGACATGTTGAAATTTTACGGACATGTTTTCATATACATATAAATATACGAAGAGATACATTTTACTTCTTAATAATTTTTTAATTGATTATCTTTTACTTCTTATGTTGCATTTTGTTTTTTATATTTATAATTTTAAGTTTATTTCCACATATCATCATTTGTTTTTTCTAACTATAATTTTTTTAATTTTGATTTAAATTTCTGAAATAAATTTTCAAACTTAAGTAAACTATATAAATATATATATATATATATATATTAAAATGTATTAGATTTAATATTAATATATGAATTAATATGTCAAATATTAAAATTATTACAATAATTAAATTTCCACTCAATAAAATAAAATAGGATGATAAAAATAGAAAAATGAAGTGAAAAAATGACACCTTACAAAAAATTGGTATCAAGAGTGCCTCGTTTTGATTTTTATAAACTTTTTTTATTATATAACTTGCCAAAAATGTAGCAGATTGGTTAAATGCTCGAAAATGAGAAAAAAAATGTAATAAAATAACCTAAAAAACTTAACTAATAAAAATTAGGAATAGTTGAATGGTATATATTAAGTTTTTTTATTATTATTAGAAATAATTAAATGACATTCTCTTTTTGTATTATTTCTTTTATTCAATCACTCTCGTAATTTTTTAATTTTCTTAAAAAGATCTAATAATAACTACAGACATTGACTGAGGAATTTAAATAGAAGTTTTCATCAAAAATAATTATTAATGTATTTCTATTGCGAATTCTAATGCATTTTCAATGTAAATTCAAATAAATAAAAATTTCTGTTTTCAGTTCCTTAACCAATATTTTAGTGACAGTCATTAGCTAGACCCAATATGAAAATGTGTTAGGTAGAAATCATTATAAAAATAAGTTTAATAATCATGTATAAGAGAGTAGTTTACACTCTTATTTAAGTACAAACAAGGTTAATAGAACTTCTTAAAGAATTATTGTAAAAAATTAGCCATCAAACACATTAAATTGTGTTTGAATAATACTGTGAAATTATTTTAGATGGTTTATATATAATTTTTTATCTTAAATCCATTTTTATTCCTATCATTTCGTGGATACGGAATTTTCATTTTTATAAAACATTAAAGTACTTAATCTCTATAATTTTATAAATATATAATTTTAATCCTACAATAAAAAAATTAATTATATTGTTATCTATTACTTGCGAATGTTCATTAACTATATAAATGTGTCAATAAAATTAAATTTTTATAATATCTGAAACTACATATTTTTAGAATTAAGAGAACTAAAAGAATTTAAACCAAATAAAAAAAAATCTTATTTTCTATATATTACAAAAAAGTAATAATTGTATTAGTAGAGTGGTATCATCGTACATGACTCTGGGACTAAAAATATACCGTAAAAATATGATAATATTGAAAATATTAATAAAAAATAACAGCGAACATAAAAAAATTAAATATTAAATTTAATTTTGGTTATACCAAATCTGAAAAATATCATATTTTGAAACAAAATTGAAAATTTGTATCAATTAATATGTTTTTCATATAATAAAAATTTGTTAAAGGAAGAAATTAAATTTAGATGATTAATTTTAAATTTAAAAATCTTACTAATTATGACCACAATGATAAATTATATCGTGTTTTAGTTATATTTAATGAAATTATTTAATGTGTATTAACTTTATAAAATTTATATTAGATGAAATTAAAAAAAAACTAAATATATATTTAATTTAAACAAAATCTTGGTTAGAAGTAGAGGACATCAGAAGATTCAGTGAAAGAAATGTCACATGAGTTAAACAAAGATTGGATGAAGTCTAAATAAAAGCATTGGACGCAAGCATAAAAGATAGATAAAGTTTATAAAGAAGCATTGAACACAAAAAGATAATAAAAGAAGTTTATAAAGAAGTATCACACATAAGTAGAAAGAAAATATATGAGTCCAATGAAGCGTCAAACACAAGTTCAAAAGGAATACATACAAGTTTAATTAAGCATTGGACATAAGCTAAAAAAAGACCAGATAAAGTTTATGAAGCACAAGACACAATTTCAAATAAGTATATGACACCGACACGTGATCATCCTAAGATGTATTTCAGAAAATGTAAGAATGTTTACCACTGAAGAAAATTGAATCACACTTCATTAAGATGATTATGACACAAGCACACATAGCTTCTAAAGCACACATAGCTTCTAACTTTGTATGCTTATTTTAGTTTTGTCATAAGCACAAAAGAAGTTATACAAAAAAAAAAATGTCCTTTAACATGTATGTTGAGCATGACAAAGGAAGTTGTCAGCGTAAATGCAAACATGATTTGAAAATCACTGACACAAAGGACAACAAAAGGCACACAAGTCACAACAATTCTTTTTGGGATGTTTATAAATAGAAGAAAAACAATGCATATCTACTAAAGAAGTATTTGTGACCTATGTGAGACTTTCATGCAATTATTTATGATTAAAGCTTTATTAAGCTTATAAGTACTCTTCTAAAATATCATATACGAAATGACATTAGAGTGAGAGCTTTATTTGTAAATTCTTCACTGTTGTGTTGTTAGGCTCTAGTAATTTTAAGCTCTAGTATAATGAGTGTTCATTTCTTATATTCTCTTTTTGAGAGTTTTTCTTGCAAACACTTTGTATACTCAGCCAGGAGTGACATTATATAGTTGTGTTTCATCTCAAGGGTATATGAACATATAGTCATAAATAGTTTTATGTACTAATTAAGTTGAAGTGGCAATGATAATACTTGTAATCAAGATCTAGTTAGCGAAAACATTTGCAGTTAGTAAATGAGAATTAGAACTCGTGTTAGGGTAAAACATTATAAAATAACATGTTTATTGTTATTTTCTAATTATACAAGTTAACTGCTCATAGTGGTCTTTTAAACATTTACGAAAATATTGTGAACTTGTTTTTAAAATTATTAAGAGACCCCTAACCATTTAATAAACTTATGTGTTACAAGTTTTCTAAAGTGCTTTACCAACTCTACTTAAACCCCCTTTCTTGAGCTAACATTTTCTTTTAATTGATATAAGAGTTAACCTATTAGGGTTAATTATTTGTAAAACTAATGGATTAAATCAAATAAAATACTATGAAAAACAAAGGTCAAGTTGTGAACAAATTGCTATTCTTCAAGAGAAACAAAGTTCAACTGTTGTATTGTATGATTGCATTATTTGAGTTTTGTCACGTGTTACATGATGGATGTGGTAACCAAGACTTATCAAGTAAAAGATGAAATCTCTCTTATCTTGAGGAAAAGTACATAAAATGTGGAGGTACAAAGGAAGTTCTAGAGGAAATAAGCCTCAACCTAATAAAGGAAGAGACTGAAAGGAAAAAAAAAAAAACTTCAGTTGTCTACTATAAGTGCAAAAAGCATGAACATTTCCATTCAGAGTATCTAGAAGGAAACTTGTCTCAACCTACTTTGTAGCACATATTTTTCTTGCCTCCTTTTTGCATTCCTCTTGGTCATACCATGTGATGTTTGTTTGGGCTATATTTTAAGCTCAACTATGACCTTGCACCTAAAAATTACAAGAAAATAACTTTTATTTCTGAAACTCAAAGAAATACAAAATAAAGAAGTTAAAGAATTATTTTGGTGAACAAAAACATATTGTATTGTCATACTCCTAGTCACTCTCCTTAGAGTTGTGTGTCCATGTTATTTTTGTCCTTCATCATTCATTCACTCATCACATGTTTATATATTGCATGCTTATGTTGAGATTTCAGCACGACTGTACTGACTCAGTAAGGTCATGCTAAAATTATGTCTGATCATGTTAGTCTTGTATAAAAATAATATATGTCCATACCAAATCAAATTGCATACCTCAAAAAGGCTCAGAAATATTCATTTTCTAGCATAATTATGTTAAATTCAAAAAGACTATGCTAGAACAAAACAAACATGTTAGGTGACTTATACTATTTCTCGTAGATTTTTTATTTTTTTTTTGAAACCTTTTATATCAACAAAGGTATATGGAAATTAAGAACACAAAAATGAGTTCAATTAATAAAATATAATAAAATTATAACAACATTAATATTTATAAAACTATGTGATTTTTTAAACAAAATACACAAACATTGAAAAAACATGAATTAACATGTTCGTAATAACATTCATAATATCCTATTTAGTTATTAGCAATATACAAAAATTTGAGATGAGGATCTCAAAATTTATTTTAACCTTTGCGTAGAGAAATGAAATAAAATAAGGAAAATGTTATATTGACAAGTGTTAAAACTAATAAAATGCGAATAATAGATGGACCAACAAAAAATTGCATGCATATGATGTACATTTAAATTAATAAAAAAGGTAAAATATGACTACAAGTGTAAGAAGAACACAAAACACATATTTATGCATACTTGTTATAACCAAAATGCTTCTTAAAATTTTTTTAGCATACGATAGAGCATTTAATGTTAGTTAACCTTGAGGGTGTCTCCCCAGGACTTATTTATAAGTGTCGTAACTGGGATCACGACGGGGCGATAAAAAAGTTTATTTAAAAAATATTTAAATAGAGATTGGAGTCGCCACCATAGTTTATTATGGAAAACCATAGAAAGACCAAAAAATAAAAATGACTACGAACCAGATTCAAAGATTCGGGAGTCGGTTACGTGTGGGAAAGGTATTAACACCCCCACAACGCCCACGGTATCATTAATCAAATGAATAAAAATAAGTGTGGTTTTAAAAAATATCATTTTTTTCCAAATAATAACAATAATAATGAGACTAAAGACAAAACAAACAAATATATATATATATATATAAAAACAAAACAAACAAGAAGACATGCTTATAAAAATCATAATAATAAATATAAAAAATAACAAGCAAAAATAAAACAAACAAACATATATATTTTTTATTTATTTGGACCCGACAAGGTTTAACCTTGATTCTACGTATCTTTATACATAGAAAATCAGGGTACACGTAGTTCTATTTTAAGAATTTTGATTTGGTGATATTTGGTTATATTCTTTTAATTTCTAAAATTGTTTTCGTTTTTTTATTGAAATTGAATATTTTTATTATTTTTTAAAAATGCTTTGTTTATGATTATTATTTTTTAATTATTTTTGAAATTATTTGGACTATAATATTTTTATTTTTTTAAAAAAGAGTTTGTTAATAAAAATGGTTTTTTAAATCCTTATACCTAACCTAATTTTATTTCTATTAAAGGAAAGGGAAAAAAAATACAAATATATATATAAACATAATTAAAATTAAAAACTTGATATTCATTATTTATGTGGCATAGAGCACCAGTACCACACGCTACCCCTTTGTTCATAACTTCAGTATATATTTCTTTTTTTCTTTACAAAATATTGAATAAAAACTAAATAATTGATTTAAATAATAAATGTAAGTGCATAGAAATAATTAATATAATAAAAATATTAAGCCCAAAATATTTTTCTTATCAATTTTCTCATTATCATTATTACTATGTTTATATTTTTATTTTTTAAAAAAAAAATCAAGTAATGTTTTATATTCTTTAATTTTTCTTTTGAAAATTTTTATTCTTTATTTTTTGAAAACAAATATTTTATTTTTTCAACGATTTTTAAAGTTGTTTAGAAACTTTTCCATTTTTCTTTTCTTTTTTGAAAATTTTTACCTTTTATGATTTTTGAAAATTGTTTCACAAAAACATCACTTTATGATTATTTTTTTACTTTTTTCCCGAAAAATTAATTATTCATTAAACTTTTAGGAAAATTTCATATTTTGTTTGAGAAATAAAAAAAGTCCTGTACTTTTTTTTATATTTATTTTTAGACGAATCAAAGCATAAAGGGTTGAATATCAAGATGTTGTAAAAACTCTCAAACAATCATATTACATAAAGAGATAAAGGAATCAAGTGAGCAACCAAAATATATCAATTGAAGATCCTCAAACAACATGTTTTAACACGAATCAAAGCAATAAGGGTTGAATAATAGGACAATAAAAGAATCAAATGAGAATCAGAATTATATATACATATACAAAAAATGATAGATCCGAACTTACCCGTTGAAGTACTACTTCAAGAACTTCAGACTTTTTCTTCTCTTGCTTTCAATGACTCTAGATACCCACTAATTTTTCAGCACTGTGATTCTTGTTGTCTCTCCCTGTTTTTTTCGCGTGTCCATCCACTTGCTCACTATACATATTTATACTAATTCTAGTCAGCCCACTCTTAATTCAAATTTTAAATCCCTTAATTCCTAATTATTCCCACTTAATTAGAATTTGTGAACTGCCAATTGATTATTCTCTTTTAATTCAGATTCAAATCTATTAATTCCTAATTATCCCCACTTATGACACTAACTGACTGTTAAATCCCAAGGACGAACCTAGATTGAAAAATGGGCATAATTGTACCATTATTGTTGTTATGGCATCATAAACCTCCCATACATATAATCAAATTCGAAAATAAATGAATATGAGAAATAAATGGGGAATATTGGAGGTAATGTGGCTGAAAAATTTTATTATTATTTTTAATTCATTTTTTTTCTTTATTGTTTTTCCATTTTTACATTTATTGAAAGTAACCTAAATAACAAAACAATAGAAATATATACTTAAACCTTTTTTTAATATTATTATTATTATTCTGAAATATATATTTATTATCATTATTTTTCTACTTTTCAAAAAACAAACAAATTATCTAATTACTATTTTAGAACATTAACCAAATGGAGCCTGTAAAATAAAAAAGGATGAGATAGCAATTCAAAAAAAAATGCATCAATTATTAGACAATCAACATTTAATTGAAAATCATCAGCATTTAATAAATATTAAGCAGAAAATCGTTTGTAATTAATTAGAATAATAATCAGATCAACTATTCAAATTTCTAGCCTTTCTAAATATTTTTAAATTTATTTTCAATTAATTTTCGTATCATTAATGGGCATCAGAAAAGGCAAGCAAAGAGAGGATGTGACATGGCAACACTTTAATGACAATTTTATTTTTATTATTATTATTTTTTTTAACAAATTTTTAATAAACTGATTTTCTTTACTTTTTTTCCTTTTTTACGAATTTTATTTTAACTTTATTCATAAAATAGAATGGAACCAAAACTCTTTTTTTATTTAAATAATAATACATATTTTTATTTTTATTTTATATTATTTTATATTTTGGAATTATTTTATTTGCCTGGACGAAATTGGGTGTTGACAATAAGCTTTAACATGGTTTCGTACAAGGATAACGAGCCTTGTAGAATAAACACAATCTAACACAAAGCTTTGACTCCAAGTTAGCTTCGTGAGGGTAGTACCCTATTAATGCTTCTCCCAATCGGTTATCATTTGTGCATTATTAAATATGAGCTTTATGTTTCATGGGATTGCCCACATCAATCTCATGGGCTGTCCAACTACTAATTTTGGGGTTGGTCTTAAATCCCATGTATAAAGAGGTCTACTAAGATATATAGTAAACAACACATTCGTTCATCCTTGTTAGAAAGTCTAAATAGACCCTTGTTAATTTTGATTATGTGCTTAAACAATAAATTTTAAAACATATTTTACAATATTATGCGTCATCATATACAAGTGTTCAATTTAGCTTAATAGATGCAAGTTGTGTGGCTGGACAAAAGTAAAAACTATTTGTTGGGTGCTTTGTTTGACAAACATAAACACTACCTATTGTATGTTTAGTTTGAAAGACGCATGCTTTCTGTTAGAACCGAAACTTGCTAAGTGACTTGATGAAGCCAACATTGTGATAAAGTCAATATGGATCAAAGCTTGCAAAGTGGATTGCTTTAAGCCATCTTTGAGCTTGAAGGGAGTTTTGGTTTAGGACTTAGGTTGGGTGTGTGTGTGTGAGTGTGGTTTCGGTTCAAAATCATGAGTTGCATGGGATATTACTCAAAGTAAGCTCTAAAATTTTTTTTTGCTTAACAAATTATTAAGGTGTTCTAAAATGAGGATTAATAGATTTTGAAAACCATGTTTTAAAGAGTAAATCAGTGAACTATTTTTCAGAAATAAACTTACTGGATTTTCTTCTAAGTCACAGAAAAATCAATCTATTAAATGATTGAGACAATTGATTAAATTTTTGACAGATTTAAAAACCAGATTTCTTATATAAAGGGAGCACGTGTTTTCATAAGTACATAAAACATTTGACTGATCAATTGTGATTTTCTAAGAGAGAAAAATGTGCATACACTTTTGTCGCGACCGGGATCACGATGGGGAGGTGATAATGAAAATTTTAATTTTTTAAACAATAATATACTATTTTTATTAGAGATGGAGTCGCCACCATAGTTTATTATGGAAAACTACAAAAAACAAAAAAGAAATGTGTATGAACCAGATTTAAAATTCAGGAGTCGGTTACGAGTGCGAAAGGTATTAACACTCCCACAACGCCTGTCCTAAGACAATATCTTCAATCAAATAAGCAAAAATGAGTGTGTTTTTACAAAATATTATTTTTCTCAAAAATAATTACAATAAAAATACAAATAAAGACAAATAAAAGAAATAAATAAAAACAAACAAACATTAACGTAAATAAAATAAAATAAACAAAAATGACAATAAATTAAAATGAACATAAATAAAACTAAACAAAAATACGAAAATAAAGATGCAAATAAAAATAAATGAAAACAAACAAACAAACTAAACAAAGAAAATATTTTTTTTTGGCCCGACAAGGATTGACTTTGGTCTTACGTATTTTCACAAAGGAAAATCAGGAATCACGTAGTTCTAATTTGAAAATTTGTTTGATGATGTTTGATATTTTAATTTTGAAAATTCTATATTTTTTTCTATATTTTCACAAATTTATTTGAAAAAAAACATTATTTATTGATTTGTTAAGAAAATAAATAAAAAAATAATGGTAATAATAATGGTAATAATAATAATTATTATAATAATAATAAATAATGGTTTATGATTCCTATTGAGTATTCTGATGGGTTATAATGGGGTTTAGGTTTCCTATTAGGTACTCTGACGTTCTTGGTTCCATGATTCACTGAGATTTTGAGTTTTGAAGGGTTTCTTTTAAGTGCTTTGATGGGTTCTAATGGGGTTTAGGGTTCTTATTGAGTGCTTTAATGTTCTTGCTTCCATAATTCACTAAGATTTTGAGTTTTGAAGGGTTTCTTTTGAGTGTTCTGATGGGGTTTAGGGTTCATATTGAGTGCTTTACTATTTTTGCTTCCATGATTCATTGTGATTTTGAGTTTTGGAGGGTTTCTTTTGAGTACTCTGATGGGTTTAGGATATTGAGTGCTCTAATGTTATTGCTTCCATGATTCAGTAAGATTTTGAGTTTTTGAGGGTTTCTTTTGAGTACTCTGACGGGTTCTGATGGGGTTTAGGGTTCATATTAAGGAAGAACGACTTAGAATGGCTGTCAGATATTGTATTTAAAATTGTAGACCTTTTAAATATAAGGTTCAACAATTGATAGATGTTGGGTGGTTGACTTTCCAAGGGGATAAACTAGTGTTGAGAAAAATCCTTTATCCGGACTCACAAGCCCATCGACAAACGCTATCATAAGTGAAGAAAATCAAGTGGCTGTAGTGAATGAGATGCCTGAAGGCGGAGAGCTGAATCTTGTGCACCCTTATCTTCCTGATGCATGAATCCATAACTAGGAGTTTAAAGATTTATCCATGGTGTATACCAATAATGAAATGTAATTTGTTTTATTTATTTTTGGTTGCTTGTTTTTCCTTCAAATAAAGCCTTTCAGATGGGCTCAAGACTTCATGTTTTCTTTTCAGTTCAATAATAGTACCAGTTTGCATTTTTCGTAAAAGAGTGGTGTTTCTATACTCTTCTTCTCTTGCTAATTTATAAAATTAAATTTTGAAAACTCTAATGTTTCACATCTCAATTTCAAGATCGCTGCCGATGATACAAAAAATAATTACGAAGATGAATGTGAATCCCGTTGGAATTGTTGAGGTTAGTGGAATAAGAAGTAGAGTGGGTTCAAGCTAGATACTACTGGATTAACCTCATTGATGAGAAGAGGATGTCTGTCGTATGCCATGGACAACTTTACCAACGAAGAATGAAGAGGGCATTTGAAAAAAAGGTTCGCCCAAGAGGGTTCCATGAAGGAGATCTAGTGATGAAGAAAATTATATCTATCCAAAAGACAGCAGAGGAAAGTGGATGCCTAATTATGAAGACCCTTATGTAGTCAAAAGAGCACTACCAGGAGGAGTACTAATCCTCACAAGGATGGATGGGAAAGAGTTGCCTTTACCAGTCAACTCTGATATAGTCAAAAAGTTTTATGCCTGATATGATTCCAAGATGACAGGGTTTTTCTTATATTAAGTATTTTGTGAATTTTGTTTTAATCATTCTATTTTCTCTTGATTCTATTTTGAAATGTAAAAGTTCATTTTTCATAAATTTTTGTGTGTATACCATGGGATTGTCTTTAAGGGTGTTGCGAAAATAAAGGAAAATAAAAAAAAATGTGTTGAATCATGTTGTGCCTGGATTGTTGAATTCATAAGATTAAGAATAATAAAGTGGGACTGCTTGGGGCGAAATGCTTAACAAAAGTGAAAATTGGCCTTTTCCAAAGAAACGCTTACAGCATGATGCTTGATACCTTTGACCTTCCTAAAATTTCCATGTAAAAGGATTTGCCTCAATGGTTACCATTACTCATGGAAATTATATCTATCCAAACAATTAAACTCTGTCTTTTGTCTTCAAAGGCATTCAAAAAGAAACAAAGAGGAAAATTCAATAAAGTCCATTAGATTGAAAACCCATAAGGGCGATCTAAGAAAAAGACATGACTGAAAAAAAAAAAAAAAAATTTCATGTGTTGGAAGTCATTAAATTTTGTTTCATTGTTAATGTCCTTGAAAATTAAGCAATCATGATTCGAAATGATATATGGCCATATTTCTTCATCCTAAACACTTTACACATCCTTTGTGCCCTTTTTGAGCCAAAAATAAATTTCTCTTTCAAAAATACCCTTAACAAAGATCATCGACATGTTGAGAATCAGTCCAAGGTTCAAATAGAAGGAGTATGTCCTAAACTCCTAAATTCGTTGAAGAAAAGTATGTCGAAAGCCCCTCAATATGTCGAAAAGAAGGCTATGCTGAAGGTCCTAAGTACATCAAAGAAGAAGTATATCAAAAGCTTCTCATTGGTATTTGAAAAAAAAAGAAGAAAAAAGGAAAAATGAAAAAAAAGAAAAAAATGAAAAAAGAAGAAAGAAAGGGGAAGAAGGGAAAAATGACAACAGTTGATTATGGAAGACCTTTGTCAACATCCGATTTTGTCCGGGTAATCTTTTAAATTAAAGTATAATGATAAAAATGAATAATAATATAAAAATATATATTTATTAGCTTAAGTTTTCTTGAAATAATAATAATAAAAAAATAAATAAAATTTGAATTTTTCCATTACAAAACAAAAAAAAACTAAAAAACAAAAGGTGGTGATTTTAAAAAATAAAATAAAATAAAATAATTAATTAATAAGAAAAAAACGAAAATAATAAGAAAATAACAAAAATATTTAAATTAAAACAACAGAATCTGAAAATTTAAAAAAAATAATAAAAAAATAATAAAAAAAACAAATATAACAATAAAAATAACTGCTTCCAAACTTGATTTGCAAGTTTTAAAAAATAAATAAATAAAATAATAATAAATAAAATAATAAAGAAATAGTCAAGTCTCTGACTTTCCACTCTCCTAAATCCACGTAATATTTTCTTAAAAAAAATAATAATAAAGAGAATTGTGAAACTGTTCAAAACAACTCACGTTCTCTACTCCATAAAAATAAAATTAATAATAAATAAAAAATTGTTACCGTTAGAAAATGGCTTAAGTCTAATTCTTAGGTAGATTCATTTTGAAAATTAATTTAAAAAAAACTAATAAATAAGGAGAATGGGTCAAAGAGTGGTAACTTCTCTGAACCACCTTGATTTCAAAAAATAAAAAAATAAAAATAAGAATAAAAATAATAATAATGCAAATAAAAAAGGGGAGAAAAAAACACACGGGGGAATCATTTTTTAGTCACAAGAAGAACACACGTGGGGGGGGGGAAGAAAAAGGGAAAAACGTTTAAGAAGAGCAAGAAAGATACGAGAGAAGGAGAGAAGAATTACTCCTGACAGAGAGAGGAAGAGACTAAGGGAAAGCATCAGGTATATTTTTCTTTTTACTTGTTTTAAGTTTTACTGCATAAAATAAAAAACATCCCTAATTATTCTTATTTGATCAAGATACATCTCCATCTCCATGAACGCATGTTTCATTACATTTCTGTGTTTATGTTTCTCCCTTGCACCATCTTTGCATTATGTTTCCTATACAATACATACTATCACAAATTGCACCAAGCAACCAACCCAAGCTTCAAAAGCCACCACCAAAGCACCCAAAACCACCATGGACAGCAATGTCGTGAGCCCCACCACGGGCAGCCGCAAAACGGCCATGAAAACGCCACTTTTCTACTCCGAACGCCGCCGCCGCTGTCGGTGGCCTCCACCGTCGCCGCCGCTCCCGTGGCGGCCACCGCCAACGCAAGCCACCTCGACCCTCGCCAACCATGGCTGCCGCCGCCTCCATTGTCTCCATAACATGTGCCTTCCAAACCCTAGATGGGTTTCTAGTTAGTGGGGGTGCTGCACACACCCACTGTGGTTGTGCCTGCACCCTTTATTCCCCAATTACCAGAATACCCCTAGCTTTAGGTTGAGTTGCAGTTAGTGGAGGTGCTTCCTGCACCCCCGTTTATTAAGTTCTGCACCCATATTTTTCCAATTCCTGAAATGCCCTTAACGTAAGTGGGCTTCTTACTAGTGGAGCTGTTCTTTGCACCCCACTGGTTTGAGCCTGCACCTGCACCACTATTCAATTACCAAACTGCCCTTAGCCCAGATTGAGTTTCTTATTAGTGGCGTTACTTCCTGCACCCCCATTGATTAAAATTTACACTCCAGCTCTTCACAATTACCAAACTGCCCTTAGCTCGGATTGGGTTTCTTATTAGTGGCGTTACTTCCTGCACCCCATTAATTAAGTTCCGCACCCACACTCTCCACAATTACCAAAATGCCCTTAGCCCAAGTTGAGTTTCTTATTAGTTGCGTTACTTCCTGCACCCCCATTGATTAAAATTTACACTCCAGCACTTCACAATTACCAAACTGCCTTTAACCCAAGATTGAGTTTCTTATTGGTGGGGTTACTTCCTACACCCCCATTAATTAAGTTCCGCACCCACACTCTCCACAATTACCAAGATGCCCTTAACCCAAGTTGAGTTTCATTGAGTCATGTTCCATTTTTGCATGCATGATTTCATTAAAATTAAAATGTCAATTCTATGTTGCATATAATTGTCGCATGTTATTTTCCAACACCAAATTTGATATATACCCCAATCCTTAAAGCCCAGGCTTTAAACCTAGCATCGTTTCTCAAAGCCCAGGCTTTAAACCTGGCACTGTTCCTCAAAGCCCAGGCTTTAAACCTGGCACCGTTCCTCAAAGCCCAGGCTTTAAACCTGGCATCGTTCCTCAGAGCCCAGGCTTTAAACCTGGCACTGCTCCTCAAAGCCCAGGCTTTCAACCTGGCATTGTATCTCAAAAGCCCAGGCTTTCAACCTGGCACTGTCCCTCAAAGCCCAGGCTTTAAACTTGGCACCGTTTCTCAAAGCCCAGGCTTTAAACCTGTCACCGTTCCTCAAAGCCCAGGCTTTAAACCTGGCACTGCTCCTCAAAGCCCAGGCTTTCAACCTGGCATTGTATCTCAAAAGCCCAGGCTTTAAACCTGGCACTGACACCATTCAATTACCTTATTTTCAAATATAAACTTTCAAAAATACAAATCAAAACAACTAACAATCTTATCATCAAAGAACTACGTAACCCTGATTCTCCACCCTTAAATGGAGATACGTAGGAGCAAGTTCAAACCTTGTCGGGCTCCCTAAAACCGAAAAAAAATATTTTGTTTGTTTTATTTAATCTCTTTCTTGGGAAAATAAATATTTTAAAAAAAATCAAACTCAGATTACTTATTTAATTAAAGGTACCGTCTTAGGACAGGCGTTGTGGGGGTGCTAACACCTTCCCCACACGTAAGCTACTCCCGAACTCTAAATCCGGTTTGCAAACTTGCCTTATCTTGTTTTTGGTTTTCCATAGTTTTTCCTAATAAACTATGGTGGCGACTCCTCTATTTTTAAAATAAAATTATTTTTTGTTCGCCGTCCCCGTCGTGACCCCGGTTGTGACAACCTTGATTGTTTCCAACCTTTGATTGATGATCCTTGTTTCAAAATTTTAAAACCCTAAAATAAGTTTTGAGCCTTTATATCCTTTTCTTCATTACCTTTTAACTCCTCGTCACGTTACAAGCCCAATAAAGTCCATATTGATTGAAGAATGATTGCGATGATTTTCATAAAGCTTAATATTGTAACAATAGAAGATGATTGATAATATGTGTAAAAAAAAATAAAGAAAAAATAATAAAATAAAAAAAAGAGAGAAAAGGAATGCCTATGTTAGAAAGGAGTTTCCAGTTAACATGCAACAAAGCATCATAGAAGAAGTGACCTTGAGGCAATCCGATTTCATCCGTACCTTTGCTACCCCGTAAATCATCTTCCAATGCTCTAAAAGGGTAAATGTACCACTCATAAGTACTAAAGGTTGTATCAACTATAATCCTGTGTTTGCTCAAAGACAGTTTGGTTGCCCAATAGCAGGGGCTTCTATTTCTGTTGTTTTAGAATCTCTTTTAGTTCTTTATGAAGAGAGTTAATCAACTGAGATACTTCCAGAACTTCGAAGAGCTTAGGATAAGATGGTCATTCAAGGAAATGACGCTAAGCCTTGGACCATGGATAGTGAGATATCATATGAAAGGTGGCTGGTGGAAAGAGTTTGGATGGTTAAGCTACCTTCAAGCTGTATGTTCCTGAAGTACCAAAGAAAGAGTTGGAGCAAGAACAAGAATAAGAAGAATCAAAAGAAGTCAAGCAGTTGAAACAAGAGGTGGATGAGCTGAAAGGGGAGAATGTCAGACTAACTAGTAAACTCTTTGCTCTTCGTCACAGCTATGACAGCTTGGTGAAGGATCAAAATAAGATTGTGAAAAAACAAAAAAGAGAGGAAAGGAAGAACACCAATCTCAAACAAGACCTGACTGCTCTCAATGCCCGTTTAGAAGGTTTAATTCATAATTTCCAAATTCAAAATGATGAAATGGAGCATTTGATAAGAGAAGGGGAGGATAAGGTAAGAAAGGAACGTGTGCAACAGTTAGAAGAGGATGTTAATTACTTAGCAGGATTGTTCAATTGGAAGAACACTTGAAAGAGAATGAGCATACTACTAAACACTAGAAGACGTGTTTTTCCTAACTAGCAACTCTGGCTAATGAGGCCATAGAAGGTGTTGTTAAGGGAAGCTTATGCATCTTTGATTTTTCGTACGGTACCAAAGGAAGTAGAAACCTTTTTGGATCACTGCAAGTGGTTGGTGGGTTTGATGAAGGATATGGTGGCTCGTAACAAGAATTAGATACTTTGCTTTTCTGTTTGCTTTAAATAGTGTAATAAGGATGTGGTGGCTTGCAACAAGAATTAGATTACTTAGTCTTTATGTTGCTTTATTTTTTTTTCTTTTTTGCTTTAAATAAGTGTACTAAAGTTGTCATTTGACAACTCGTCTCCTAGTAATGAATAAAAGCAGATTCCTGCTAAGTCTCCATGAGTATTCCACATCTTTTTAGTTCTTGAGTTCGCAGTCTTGGCATTCATCTTGCATACTCTTATAAATAAATAAAAGAAAATAAAAATTAAAAAAATTTCATTTCTTCTGTAAATTAAAATAACAGAACTCACATTCCTTGCATTCATGTCTTTTACTTTTTCATCTTGCATACTCTTATAAGTAAATAAAAAAGAATAAAATAAAAAAATTTCATTTCTTTTGTAAAACAAAATAATAGAACTCACATTCTTTGCATTCATGTCTTTTTATTTTTTATTTTGCATACTCTTGTAAATAAATAAAAGAGAATAAAAAAAAATTCATTTCTTTTGTAAAATAAAATAACAGAACTCGCTTTCTTTGCATTCATGTTTTTTATTTTTTATTTTGCATACTCTTGTAAATAAATAAAATAAATAAATAATAAAAAATCAATTTCTTTTTGCTAATTCTTTTGTAAATAAAATAACAGAAAAAAATAACGGCTAAATTTTCACAACACCCGTACGGAACTCGTGCAAATCGCAGAAGGATGGAAGACTTGGGTGCAGTAGTGGAATCCATGAAAAATGATGTCAACCAATTGAAAGATCATATGGGTCAAATCTTTGAAGCCTTAGTTGCTTTGAAAAACACTAGGGATAATTCTACAACCAGAAATGATGAAGCTACTTCTTCCAATCCTGCGATGCTGTAGATTGGAGCACTTCAAACCAATACTACTCAAGGAAATAATGGATGGCCTCCATATAGTTTGCCTCCTAATTATACTCCACCTTATGAAAATGGGCATGGTGCTGCAACTCCTAACATCATAGCTGACCCTTCTGGCATACCTGTAAGTCAATCAGAGCCAATTCAAGTGCAACCAAGTAATGAACCCATAAATGCCAATGTTGGGACAGCGTCTTTGCTGGAACACCATCAATTGTTCAAGTGGCAACAGGCGAAGGAGCACCAATAGGGCCAGCAGTTCAAAGATCACCTCAAGATGTTGTTGAAGAATCTAAGACTAAGTTGGAATTCTTGGAGAAAAGGCTTAGGGCTATTGAAGGAGGTGGTAGTTTTGGATTTGGGGATATTGTTGGTTTATGCTTGGTATCTGATCTTGTGATTCCTCCCAAGTTCAAGGCACCTGAATTTGAGAAGTACAAAGGAACTTCTTGTCCTAGGAACCATCTAACTATGTATTGCAGAAAGATGGCAGCACATGCTAGGGACGAAAAATTGTTGATGCACTTCTTCCAAGACAGCTTAGCAGACACTACTCTAAGCTGGTATATGCGTCTAGAACCAGTTCGAATCAGATCATGGAATGACTTAGTGGATGCATTTTTGAAACAATACAAATATAATGTTGATATGGCTCCTGATAGACTGCAACTGCAAAATATGTCAAAGAAGAATTCGGAAACCTTCAAGGAGTAAGCTCAAAGATGGAGGGAGTTGGTTGCACAGGTAGAATCGCCATTACATGATAGAGAAATGGTGACAATGTTCATGAGTACGTTACAGTCCCCTTTCTATAAACTTATGTTGGGCAGTGTATCTTCCAACTTTGCTGATATTGTAATCATTGGAGAAAGAATAGAACTTGGGTGGAAAACTGGAAAAATAGCTCAAGGCTCATCCGCAACCTCTACTGGCAAAAAGTTCGGGTTCAATTCTGGTAAAAAGAAGGAGAGTGATGGCCAGGTAGCCTCGACCACAGTTCATTATCTCTCAACTAACTACAAGGCTAATACAACTCTAGGGAATCAGCAACACTTTTAAGTCCCTAGGCCAAATTGGAAAAATGAAGGGGGATCAATTTCTAATCAGCCTCAGGGACAAAATTCATTTCAGAGAAGAGACCAAGTTCAATTTACTCCAATTCCCATGTCATACACAGAGCTCCTTCCAACTCTCCTTCAAAGAGCTATGGTTGCGATATGTCCCTTGAAACCCTTGCAACCTCCTTATCCCAAGTTTTATTATAACAATGCCAAATGTGATTATCATGGTGGGGAAGTGGGACATTCAATTGAGAACTGCAAAGCTTTCAAATTCAAAGTTCAGTCATTAATAGACAATTGGTTGCTGACATTCCAAGAAAATAAGCCTAATGTTGATAAGAACCCTTTATCAGGACATGCAGGACCTTCGACAAATGCTCTTAAGGTCAAGGGTTGATAAGAAGTGTTGGAGATTTCAAAAGCCCCCTAAAGGATGTGTTCTCTTTGATTTCCCAAATGGGTTACTTCAAATCTATGAACAAGTCAGATGCTTTGCATGGGTTTCATGCTAGTAATGGTCATTCCATTGAAGAGTGTTCTGAATTCAAAGATTTTTTTGCAGGATTTGATGAATCGACACCTATTGCAGATTAATCATGAAAAGAAAGAAGAAGTGTTTGTTCAAATTGGTGCAGAGTCAAGCATATCAAAACCCGAACCACTAATGATACATGTCACTAGAGAATCAGTAGTGCCTATAGAAGTGCATCCTGTGGTGATCCAAGTTCCATCTCCTTGTCCATACAAAAGTGATAAGGCAGTTCCGTGGAAATATGGAATTAATGTTCTAAAACAAGAGCCTAAAGGAGATCAAAAGACTGAAGTTTCAAATACTATCAAAGTGACTGTGGATAATATCACTGGAATTGGAGGAATGACAAAAAGTGGTCGTCTTTTCGCTCCTGCAGAATTGAGAAGAGATAGGAGTCATAAAAAACCAATGAAGAAGTGACTATGGAGACAACCAGAAATTTCTTAAAAGGCAAAGCTCCTCAAAATGATCAAGAGCAGAAAGGGAATGAGAAGAAGGAAATCTCTGATGAAGAAGCATGTGAATTTCTAAGATTCATACAACAAAGTGAGTATAAGATGGTAGATCAACTAAATCGAATGTCAGCTAGAATTTCAATGTTGGAGTTAATGATGCATTCCACTACTCACCGGAAATTGTTGATAAAAATTCTTAATGGAGCTCATGTTGAACGGGGCATTTCTCTAGACCAGTTTGAAAGTATCATTAGTCACATGACTATTAATGATTATCTTACTTTTACTGAAGAGGAAATACCTATAGAAGGGAGGGGTCTTAACAAAGCTCTGCATATTTCTGTAAAATGCATGGATCATGTCTTGGCTAGGATGCTTATTGATAATGGATCATCTCTTAATGTGATGCCAAAAACTACACTTGACAAATTACCCTTTTTGAGGCTCATCTGTGCCCAAGCACCATGATTGTCCGAGCTTTTGATGGAAGTAGACGAGAGGTTATGGGTGAAATTGAGTTACCCATTAAAGTGGGACCATGTACTTTTCAAGTAACATTTTAAGTGATGGACATCCTTCCTGCCTACAGTTGTTTGCTTAGGTGCCCTTGGATTCATACTACTGGAGTTGTACCTTCCACCTTGCACCAAAATCTCAAGTTTGTGGTTGATGATAAGCTAATAATAGTTTCTGGAGAAGAAGATCTACTTGTGAGCAAGCCACTATCCTCTCCCTATATTGAAGCTGCTGAAGAAGCTCTTGAAACTTCTTTCCAAGCTTTGGAGATTGTGGGAATGATGTATGTGGAACCTCCTAGGGTCAATCCGTGCTTGTCAAATGCATCATTGATGATGGCGAAATTTATACTGAAGGAAAGATACAAATATGGACAGGGACTGGGCATAAATGGTCAAGGACCTGTTCATCCACTAAAGTTGACTGAAAACAAAGGAAGTTATGGATTGGGGTATAAACCAACCTGGGAAGATAAGAAGAAGATGATAGAGGAAAAGAAAGAAAGAAACATAGCCAAGTTGAGAGGCTACAAGCTAAAAGACAAGGGAATTACTTTGTGCGACATAAAGCAAACTTTTCGAAGTTCTGGATGGATAAATTCTTGCTAAGTGGCAATGACTGAAGAAATGCTGGAAGATGAAGAGCTGAGTTTCATGCACCCTTGTCTTCCTGATGCACAAATTAACAATTGGGAGTTCAAAGATTTACCTATGGTGTATACCACTGCAGAGATGTGATATTTTAGTGTTTTGGTTGTTTTTCCTTTGAAATAAAGTCACTTTGGCTTAAAACCCTATGTTTTGAATTTTAGTAATAATATTAGTTTGCATAATAAATTCATGTTTTCATATTTTATTTTTTTGCATATTTATTTTTGTAGAGAATTGCAGATGCGGTGATTTTGAAAATTCAAAAATTTTGTGTCCAAATTTTTCTCTCCCTGTCGATGATACGGACAATGATTATGATGAAGACTGCGAGACCCCTCCAGAATTGTTGAGATTAGTGGAACAAGAAATGAAAGAAATAAGGCCACATTAGGGAGAGATAAAGATAATCAATTTGGGAGACGAAGGAGAAGAGAAGCAAGTCAAGATTGGCACCACTATAACAGAAGAAATGCAAAAGTAGTTGCATACTCTTTTGCAAGAATTCAAGGATGTTTTTGCTCGGTCTTATCAAGATATGCCTGGTCTAGATCCTGATATTGTACAACAAATTACCTCTGAAGCCTGAATGTCCTCCAATCAAGCAGAAATTAAGAAGAATGAAACCTGAAATGACATTAATGATAAAAGAAGAAGTTGAAAAACAATTTAATGCGGGTTTTCTAGCAGTAGCCAAATACCCCCAATGGATGGCAAATGTTGTGCCTGTGCCGAAGAAAGTCGGAAAAGTACGAATGTGTGTGGATTATCATGATTTGAATAAAGCCAGTCCGAAAGATGATTTTCCACTTCCACATATTGACACTTTTGTTGACAACACTGCTACCTCTTCATTATATTCATTCATGGATGGATTTTCTGGGTATAATCAGATCAAGATGGCATCTGAAGATATGGAGAAAATTACCTTCATCACGTTATAGGGTACTTTTTGTTATAAAGGAATGTCCTTTGGGCTTAAAAATGCTGGAGCAATATATCAGAGGGCCATAATCACTCTTTTTCATGACATGATGCATAAGGAGATCGAAGTGTACGTCGATGATATGATCACCAAATCCAAATCCGAGGAAGAGCATCTTATTAATTTGAGAAAGCAATTTGAAAGATTGAGGAAGTTCAAACTCAAACTAAATCCGGCAAAATGTACTTTTGGTGTGAGATTTGGAAAGCTTCTAGGTTTCATTGTGAGTCAAAGGGAATTGAAGTAGACCCAGACAAGGTTCGTGCGATTCTGGAAATGCTACATCCTTGCACTTTATTTCCCAATTAACTTCCACTTGTGAACCAATATTCAAGTTGCTACATAAGAATCAAATTGTAGAGTGGACTGAAGACTGTCAAGAAGCTTTTGACAAAATAAAGCAATATTTACAAGAACCCCCTATATTGCGTCCGCCGATTCCTGGGAGGCCTCTCATTTTGTATTTGACAATATTAGATGGATCAATGGGATGTGTCCTGGGTCAGCATGATGAAACAAGAAGAAACGAGCATGTTATCTACTATCTGAGCAAGAGATTCACCAATTGTGAACAAAGATATTCTGCATTGGAACAAACCTGTTGTGCCTTAGCTTGGGCCGCTCATAGATTAAGACAATACATGTTGAGTCATACTACATGGTTAATATCCAAAATGGATCAATCAAATACATCTTTGAAAAAAATGCTTTCACGGGAAGAATAGCTCGATGGCAAATGTTGTTGTCAGAATATGATATACAGTATGTTAATCAGAAGGCTATCAAGGGCAATGCTCTAGCAGATTACTTGGCTCACCAACCTGTTGAGGATTATCAGCTTATGCAACCTGAATTTCCAATCCTCACGACCCTCTCGTCTCAGTACAAGGTCAAAAGGAGGAACAACGACCCTCTCGTCTTAATACAAGGTCAATTCAAAAATCAATCCTCGCAACCCTTTCGTTTCAATACAAGGTGAAAAGGAGGAACAATGACCCTCTAGTCTCAGTACAAGGTCAGTTCAATTCAAAACAATGACCCTCTCATCTTAGTACAAGGTCAGTTTAAGATACGTGACCCTCTCGTCTCAGTACAAGGTATCGACCTCTATATACATTTATTTTATTGTCTTTTATTTTCAAATCGAACTAAACTAGTGTTTTTGTCCTTACTTATTTTTTACTCTAAAGTTCAGATTATTTGGCAAAATTTAAGTAAGGAGGGGCAGCTGTCAATACCCAATTTCGTCCAGGCAAATAAAAATTATTTTTGCAAATAAAAAAGGAAAAAAAGATAAAATAAAAGAGTAGAAATAAGAAAATAAAACTTTTTAACATGTGTTATTTAGTTTCTTTGTCATTTAGGATAAATAATAAAAAGAACTTTGACTTTATAAATAAAGTTTGATTAAATAATAATAAAAAATAAGATAAAATGAAATTTGTAAAAAAAACATTAAAATAACAAAAGAAGGTGTTGGGTCTGTCTTAAAATAAATTGAATAGAAAAATTAAGTGAGACCGATTGAAGAGGGAGGTTCATTTATAAAAAATAATTTTGATCCCGTTTGATAAAAATAAAAATAAAAATATTTTCTGAAGCCCAATTTACTAAGAGGTTATTAGAAATAAAGAAGGTTACTATTTACACTGCACTTCTCTATTAATTGTATTTGCCACATAAGCCTAAGGTTCACAAGACTTCACTGTCCATTCACGTCCTTATGTGACTTTAGTGTCCTTTTAATTCTTTTAGTTAGTGCCTGACAAATTTTATTTCTCATGATTAAACACTCTTGATTAAGAATTGAAAATCTACTCTTTTATCTTTCTGCCTCCTCACACTTATCACATTTAGCTCTCATATAGAGGGAGATGAAGGGAGATGAAGGGGTTAACAAAAAAAATATAAAGAAATGACTCATTTGATTTTCATGGACAGCGAATACATAGAAAACACAAGACAAAAAAACTATTACAAGCTTAATTACAACACTTGGAGCAAGAGTTATTCACAGAAGATTCATAATATGCAGTGGCATTGCAAGAGATTGGGACTAAACATTGTTGTTCTGTCTTCAACGAGTATGTTCTATGTCAGCCTCTAAATAATTATATAATGTTGATTTGAGTGCATGTGCTTGCTCTTTGTCTACATTATTTTGTTGACTCTGCACTGGCAGTAATAATCTGTGTTAGTTATGCTACGATTCATTGTTGAAGATAGAATTAGAAGTTAAAATGTGTTTTATACGTGTTAAACTATTGTTCTATTATGCTCTCGATCTAAATTAATCATGTCATTAAAATGCTGTTTTATACACGTTTCTATAATCATGTATTTATACTCGTTAAGAGGTCGCTGCCTTTATCACGATCTCCTCCTCGTCAGGGTTATGTACAAGGCAAAATAACCATAGTCAGAATCATTTTAGAAATTCAATCCAATTTACAGAATAAACCAAATTCCCAAACCCTTAGAGAGCCCAATCAAACCCGCATTAGCCATCCCTAAATTGTTTTCTTTAAGAACCAAATTTAGTTTCACCACCAATGCCAAAATCCAAAAAATTCACAATCCAAAGCTTTAAAACCCGAAACCAATCGTAAAACCAATTCCAAATCAGAAAAATCCCTTAACAAATTCAAAATAGAACCCTCTAAACCAAAATAATCATTAGAAACAAAGTAACTCAGATATTCGGATAATAATCTTATTACAACCCTTTCCGCCACTGCGTGAGGGTAATCACAGAACACCAAAACCATCAATCCCGAATCAGAAGAACCAAAAATGCTAGAATCACAAATCAAACATAGAATTACATCCCCAAACATAAACTAGAAATAGCATTCCAAAAACTCCCAAAACAACATTTACCAGAACTAAAAAACCCAAGAACCGAATCCAACAAGAACCAAAACCAGTCCCAAAGAAACCACATGGCAAAGAAATTAAAATGATTACAAAAAGAGAAGAAAGATTGAACCCTTGGTGTTTGATTCGTCACCGTCGAGGTGACCTTAAGCCACCGCGTTTGCGTGGCCACACTCCACCTCCACCGCCGCACGATAGCTTTAAAAAATCAGTGTCGCATTCCCCCTCTACACTTCTCTCAACTCTTGCCACTACCGCGACGCCTCCCAAAACAACTTCCAATTTATTCCATCAAACCCAAAGCATAAAAAAGTCCTCAAAACCGAAATTAGAAACCCTTAACGGTTTAGGATTCTGCTTCATGACTCATGTCGTCGGTGATGACCGTGGTTCCCGTCATTGCCGCCGACGACCATCATCGCATAAATAGCCCCACGGTTAGTGAAGGTGCTCCCTTGTCTTTATTGCTCGCCCCTAATCAATTAGTATGATGAGCGTTTAGGCATGGAAGTTACCATTGAGACTTGGGTTGGTTTTGATATTGATGCTTGAAGTTTAGAGGAAAGTGATAACAAAGAAAGCGTAAAGGAAGGAGGTAGTGGCGCTGATGCCCTCCTCATCTCTTCTAACCCTAATGTGAATCCCTAATAACATGTATTTGTTTTTTCTAAAAGTAATATAGTAATTATTCTTTTTTTAAAAAATAGATAAAGATATTGAACATATTTGGAAAAATACAAAATAAAATTTAAAAAAGTTTCAATGAAAGTTTTAAAACCACATTTGGCTAATAAAAGGGTGAGGTAATGTGATAAGGGAAGGAGTAGGTTGGTATTGGAATTTACTCATGCCACCTAGGAAAAAAATTTCATTAAGTTTTAGTTGCATTCTTTACTTAACGCTAATAACTATTAATCGAATATTTATTGTTCTTATTTTTTTGTTGAGAATTATTCTTAATTATTTTTTATAATCATTCTTACAAATTTCATGAAATAAAACAGTAAATAAAAATAATAATAAAAGTTCTTGAAAAATAAAATATAATATATATATATATATATATATATATATGACACTTTAAAAAATATATATAAATAATTTAAAAAAAACATAAAAAGGTATAAAACAGTTCTTTAGAAAACTAAAATATTTCTTAATAAAAAAATGATTTTTTTTTTAAAAAAGAAGATAAATACTAGAAATCACAACAAACTTGTCATGACCTCGTCGACGACGGGGATGGCGATCCGAAAGAGAAATAAAAAAAATAGTGAAAAAAAAGAGATGAAGTCGCTACCATAGTTTATTATGGAAAACTATCGAAAAACCAAGAAAAGGGAATAGGAAATGATATGCAAACCAAAGATGCGTTCGGGAGTCGGTTACGCGTGGGGAAGGTATTAACACCCCACAACGCCGATTCTAAGACAGTAGCTTTAATCAAATGAGCAAAATTAAATGTGGTTTATTAAATGTTTATTTTTTTACAAAAATACAAATAAGAACAAAAATAATAATTTTTAAATTAAAGAACCCAACAAGGATTGACCTTGCTCCTATGTATTTCTATCCGTGATAGAAAATCTGGGCTCACGTAGTTCTAAAAGAGAATTGAATTTGATTTTTTTGAAAATTTTTGGTATTTTTGTATTTTTATATTTTTATTATTTTTTTGAAAATTAAACTTCATTTTGGATACCGTAAGACTACGACCTTTTGATATTTCAAAAGGAAACAAAACTTTTCGAATTAAATTTCATGACGCAAATGGTGATTTAGAAATTCAATCAAAATTTATTTGGAAAAGAAACCACATGATGCATACGGCCATTTGGAGGTTCAATCATACTCAAGCAAGCATCACGAAGAAAAAGCAAGGAGTTTGGACTTAGAAAATTCAGCCTGCATGTGCTATAAGGGCAGTAGAAAAAGATAAAACCCAATCTTTGGAGGGGAATTTGAGGTATCAAATGGGCAGGTAAATGAACGAGCTATATACCAAATTAAAGAGCTCCAGGATTTCTTTCCAACGCATGCTCACACAGCTCCTACAAGTTCAAGGAACTCGAGAACGACATCCTCAAAGTTGGTCCAGTGACCAACTTGCGCATTTCAGCATTGGGCACACAGTATTCAGTGGTGAAACCCCATTTTTGGGGCTGATTTTGGGGGTCTTAATGGTGTTATAATTGACCTTTCCATATATCGATGTAAAAATCTCCATGAAATCTTTCCAACGCATACTCACACATCTCCTAAAGGTTCATGGATTTTGAGAACAAATGCTCTAAATTTGGTTCAGTGACCAACTTGCACCCTGCCTGCACCAGATCACCAGAAACAGTGATGAGACCCGATTTTCGGGGTCTGTTTTGAAAGCCTTAATGATTTTGAAAATGTCATTGCCATATACTAATGTAAAGAGCTACATGAGCTCTTTCCAATGAATACTCATACATATCCTAAAGATTTATGGATTTCGAGAATGAGTGCTCCAAAGTTGGTCCAGTGACCAACTTGCACCCTGCCTGCACCAGATCACCAGAAAACAGTGGTGAGACCCGATTTTTGGGACCCATTTTTAGCGATCTAAAGCTATCATAAACGGCGAAATTATATATCAATTTGAAGAGTTTCACGAGTTCTTTCCAACGCACCCTTGCACTACCTATAAAGATTCAAGTATTTTGAGAACGGAAGCCTCAAAGTAGTGCCCATGCTCCACTTGTGTTATTTTATGTGCCAGGAAATAAGATTAATGGTGAAACCCGAATTTTGGGGCTAGATTTGGAGCACCTATGGTTATCATAAATGGTTATATAATATATCATTAGAAAGAGCTCCAGAAGATATTTCCAACACACTCATCCATCAATCTCATAAGTTCACCAATTTCTCTCTAATTCACTCCAAAGTATGCCCACTGGACAAAATTGAGCACACCAGGCGCTCGACGAAATGTCTGAATGAATTTACAGTTTTTCAAATCCAATTTCATGCATATTCACTAACTGTAATAACTCAATTATGATAAAATTCAACTCAACATAACCTAACCTACAACATTGAACCACTTTTACAAAGAAACAATCACCTGCACCAACCTCTTCCTCTCACATATCAAACACAAATCACAATCTCACTGTTTTTTTAATTCTCTATATTTTTAAACTCATTATTTTTGCTCATACATGTTCCTAATAGGTGCAAAAAATAAAATTACACAAAATTACACAACAATACACATTAAAATAGCAAACATGATCTCACCGGAGTACATTTTTCGGCGAGATTCCGGCGACCTCGAACAGTCGGTTCGAAAGTCACGTTTATTCACCATCACTTCCTCGTTCTAATGCAATTGAAATCAAGTTATTACGTGCAATATACAGAGAGAAATCAATGAAAGAAAAGATTGTCGGTGCAACTCCATTGAAGGAGATAACCGGTGCAACTCCGATCAACAAAACTACAACTATTTAGGCACTTTTAGCTTATGAAATATGCAGAAATGGAATGAGGATGAAGAGACCTACCTCTTGAAGCGAAGAGGAGGACGAACGGTGGCGGTTGGCGGTGCTCCGATGAGAGGTTCTGCAGATTTCGACGAGCTTCGAATTGACGTTTTCTCTCCCTATTTTTTTTCTCCGTCCACTCTAGACCTTTCTTTCTACTCTTAGGAAGCATTAGAGATGAAATTTACGAATGAAAAACCTCTCCCTCTACCCTAGCTAACCATTCCATATATAATAAGCAAGGGAAAATGCTCCTCCTTTTTTTTCCCATCCCACGGAGCCCTTGCCATTTTAACCAACTTGTCGCAACCCGGGGTCACGACGGGACGACTGATTAATTTAAATTTTTTTTAAAAAAAAAAATTAGGGGAGTCGCCACCATAATTTTCATGGAAAACCAAAAAAACAAAAATAAGGCTAGTCTACGAAAACCAGATTGCGAGTCCGGGAGTCGATTACGCATGGGGAAGGTATTAGCTCCCCACGGCGCCCTTCCTGAGACGGTACCTTTAACTGAATAAAATAAAGTGAGCGTATTTTTTTTAAATGTTTATTTTCCACGAAAAATAGAAATAAAATAAAAAAAACAATTTTTATTTTGAAAAGAGGCCCGACAAGGTTTGACCTTGCTCCTACGTATCTCATTAGGAATAGAGAATCAGGGTTACGTAGTTCTTTTGATGAAAATGTTTTGTCGGTTTTTGATTTTTTTAGTTTTGAAGATTTTTTATATATGTTTGATTTTAGTGGAATTAGTGTTTTTTTTATTAAACTTCATTTTGGATATCGCTTGACGCGTATGGCCCTTTGATATTCCAAATGAAATTAAAATTTTCCGAATTAGTTCACATATGACGCGAGCGATCAATTAAGAAATTAATCGAAAGTTTTTATTCTAAAAGTCATTCTTTACGCGAGAAAAAGGCTTTTTAAAGACAGCCTAAAATTAAACTTTTAAAGCATTATTATTATTTTTGTAAAAAAAGAAAAAAAATTTAGAAAAACCAAAGCCAGGGGCACTTTCGGGATTCAGGCGTTTGTAGATGCAAAGCCTAATGAATGGGGGTGCAGGAAGTGACTCCACTAAGTAGAACCCAACTATACTCAGGGGTATTTTGGGGATTAAAGCAAATCGGCGGTGCAGGCTCAAACGCAGGGGTATGGAAAGCAACCCCTCTAACCCATTAGGGTTAGGGGTGCGTACGTGGCAAGGTAGGTTCTGCTTGACAGGAGGGGGGATGGCTGGAGATGGTAGTGAAGGCGAGGCGGGTGGCGATGACGAACACCGTTGACGGTGGCGGTGGCGGCCAGCGTCGACGGAGCTGGCGGGGTCGTCACCGCGGAGGGTCTGGCGTCGACGGCGAGCGTGAGCCATGGGATCTTGACGCTTATGGAGGGGCTCAGATAGTTGGAGTTTGTCAGTGCTGGAGAATATAATAGAAATCTTGGCGCAGTAGAGAACGGTGAGTTCGATGGCCTTCTTGAAAAAGCCATTGCATCGTTTAGAGTAAGTGACTTGGCGGTAGGTGGTGGCTTGGTGATTTCCTTGGTGGGTTAGGAGATTAAGGTTGAGGATGAAGTGGCGGTGGCTCTTGGCAACAGGGTTGCTATGGAGGTGCGCAGGGGTTTATATCAAAGCGTTTGACGTCGTGGAGGAGACGTTGGGGGTGGAGGATAGTGGCAACGTTCATGAAGGAGGTTGGCGTTGATGGTTGAGAGAAGGAAGCATTGCTGGTGACAAGAGTGGTACCATAAGCTGCTGTTGGGGCTGTTTCAGTATGACAGAGGGTGGTAAAGTGGCACGGGTTGGACTCGGTTGTTCGGTGGAGCGTCGCTGCCTGGATTTAGAAGTGCAGTGGCGATATTCATGGTGGAGAGCATGTAAAGGAGGTTCGTTGGAAGTGCTTATAGTAAGTCAGTGGAAGTTGCATGGTGTTTCTTGAGGGCATAGAGGTGGAGTGGTGAAGCAAGTTCGTGGTGACTATGTTAACGGCGCATGTTTTTAGAAGTTGGTGAAGAAGGTTGGTGGTAACTACAGAGGCGCTGGAAGTAGGATGCATCAAGAGGTGAGGAGGGAAGAGGCTGGGGCCTGCTTTGGTGCGAGGAGGATAGAGGGAGAGGAAGATGATGGTGTTACTGACGGCTCATGGTAGGAGACGAAAGGTTGGTGGTTATTATGGTGGTTCGAGGTACGTTCCTAGCAGCGTGATGGCGACTGATGGGGGTGAAGGTCGTGGGCTTGGGGATGAAATGGAGGTGGCTTCTATGATGGTGAGTTTGACTCTGTGCGGAGGGTATGGTGGCTGCATAGTGGCGTGGAGGTGATGACAGGGAGATGAGGAGAGAGGTTTACGATGGAGGGTGCTTAGGTTCTGGTTTGAGAAGTGTGAGCTGAGGTTAGTTTGCAGGGTGGCGCTTTTGGTGATCACGCTGGCGAGACATGAGGGCAGGGAGGAAGACGTTGGGAGTGTAGTGGGGGGTATGATGAAGGTGTTGGTTTGAGAGGTGTGTACTGTTTTATCGAGAGAAGGAGAAGGCAGTCGGGAGA
>Ga0209489_101051_pt1 | contig 56127 bp, 43 predicted proteins | sample SiratrowhiteBW_FD_187527 | JGI IMG/M metagenome (GOLD analysis project Ga0209489, IMG submission 187527) | Root nodule microbial communities of legume samples collected from California, USA - Siratro white BW (SPAdes) (version 2) | ecosystem: Host-associated > Plants > Roots > Nodule | place... | reverse complement strand
ATAAAAATAACTTTATATATATATATATATATATTTGTTAAGGCAAATAGACAAAGATTTGTGAAAATTTTGAAGTTAATTTGTATTGGATTAGAGTTTCCATTTTTCTTCTTCTTTGTCCAAAAGAATTCCCTAATTCTCACATTAACCATTGAAACCACGAAATTTAAATATTAATGATATTACATGAAATTTAAGTAAAATTTGTAGAATAAACATTTTCTAAATAGAAAAAAAATCATGGTAACTCCTAAACAAACATAAAAGTTAAAGTCTAAATAAGTTATTATTAGTTACTAAATTGAAGATTTACAGCGGAGCCAATAAAAATATGTAAAGAGAAAAACAAAGATGTGAGAAAATAAGAATATGAAAAGTTTTTAAACTTTTTTTAGATGAAATTCAATATTTTTTAATTAGAAATAATCAAATTACTTTTATTTACTTCTAAAATTTTAATTTATTTTAAAATATTATATCTAAACAACATATTTTATTATAAATTATTTTAAATTTTATATAAAAGTAAATTAAGCTTTAAAATTTTTCATCCAAATACATTGTTAAATTTCTTAACATACTACATTGTAGACTATTTGGTATGGTATTACATGTTAATATATTAATCACTAATATTTATCTTTCTAAAAAAAGTTATAATCTTTCACTCATACCACTAACCTTTATTGTAAGAAAGATTTGAGATTGGTCAAACAACAATTTACTTAACTGCTAATCTTTTAGTAAAAACAATTATTCTCTAATTATTAATTATCACTTTTAATAGGATGATAATAATGGCTTCTCTATCTCCAATCTTGTATAAAGTTCTAAAACATTATTCTTTTCACTACTTCAATGTTTGAAATTTTTAGTCAGTGTTAAGTATTGTATTTTTTTACCAGTGTTATTATTTTTCTTACGCACAACAAAAATATCATTTTAGATTCTGATGCGATACGCTATATTGTTCTACCGCATAAAAGTTTTTTACCTTCTTGTAATTTTTGTGGTAACTTACAAAATAACATCCAGATAAATTGATTTTTACCTAAAAATTATTAATTTAAAAATTACTTTATAATTAGTCGCTTAATATATTAAAATTAAGAACTATACCACACAACATGATCCTTAATATCTTTTGAAAAAAAAAATATAATGTTGTTGAATAAAAGTTGGAGAGGGAAAAGTCATACTTTAAATTTTCACCCAATAGGTTGGTTCAGCATGATGATGAAAGACAATGTTCAAACATGACACGACCGTAAGCCAAATAAATTACACCCATACACTTTGTTTAAGAAAATAAAGTAAGAATTTAAACTTGCATAGCAATAGTGATCTCTTTAGTGTCGAATATAGAAAATCAATAATTCATACTAATAAGAGTTAATTAGCAGTCTTTAGTTGCATTTAATTAATTTTAAAAATATTTTGTCTAAACCATCACTTGATTTTACAAAAACAAGAATTAACGAAAATAAATTTAAGATTAGGCAGTTGACATATATTTAAGATTAATATTACTTTTTTTTATAGTTAAGATCCGAAGAAATATAATAAATTAATGTCTTGACATTACAAAAGACAATGTATTAATTTATTTCAAACTAAAATAAGTGCTTTAGAAATAAGTGATTTATAAATCAGTTACCTATTTTATAAATAGTTACGATTTGCTTCTTTGAAAAATAGAAAATTACTTATTTTAAAATAAGCTAATATATATAGATCAAATTACACCATTGTGACTCTAAAAAAGTTATACAATATCTCAATTCTTTATTTAGTTTTAATCTAAAGACCAACATAAAATATTATAACTACTCATGTGTCCCGGAATTGTTCACAATGTCACGGACCTCGAATTGCTCACAACGTTATATATCATACATTTCCTACCAAAACCAATTATTTGATTAATAATTGAGAGCAAACAAATTACTTGAAAATGCACCTTCCAAGAATGCATGTTCAAATTATTTATTTATTTATTTTTTGTTAATTCAAGGAAACCTTGAATTGGTGAATGGAGAATAATTGTGTAGTTGAAGATGTGTCGCACTGTTGTGATTGTCTTATGAAAAACAAGGACATGAGGAAAATAGGGACGCCAAAAATGATGGAAAAAGGTGATCATGGAGAAGACGGAATCCAGATTTGAATGATAAAAAAATCTTAGGGAAATATGAGGTTTTGGGTAGGAAGTGTGTTAGTAACATTGTGAATAATTCAGGACATTTGAGTAATTTTAGTACCTTAAGTTAACTGTTAGATTAAAGTTAAATAAAGGTAGGGTTGAGATTTCATGTAATTTATTTTAATATACTCTAATTTCTCCATATATATATATATATATATATATATACTTAAATACCTTTAAAATATTTATTTTAAAGTTAACAAAACAAATCGGCAATAAAGATAATGAAGTTTACCACCAAATTGTCTATGATTTTCTTTTAATTATTTTGTTAGGAGGGAAACTATATAAAGGTTTATGACACCGTCCATACGAAAAGCTATATATTTATCTGACAAATTTTCTAAAGTTGTTTAATTTTTAGCTGAAATTCTTAAAATGGTGTATTTTTTTTTTCACCATATGGATAAATGGTGCATAGGAGAGACCATATCATTATGAAGAAACAGTGTCCTTAACGATTTAATTTAACATTAAATGAAATCATGAAAAGGGAATACAATTTTAGTTTACTAGATGAAATTGTGTAACTAAGATTTAATTAAAATTATGAGAATACTGCACCATTTTAGGATGATTAATATTCTCCACCTATTCCTCTTTTTTTGTTTGTACGTGGTGTGTTGTTAATGTGCAACTAAAATAAATGGACAGTTACAAAGCCATTTTATTTATTGATAAATATGTAATGGTTGAAACTAAATCTCATTAAGTAATTAAATAATTGTGAAGTTAATTTGAACAAAAGAGTGGTTACATATTATAAAAAAAAATTACCTAGATATAATTTAAAAACTGACAATAAATTTATTTAAAAAATTATATAATATTTTCAATTTTTTTTTTCTAAATTTATTGCTAAATTTCAATTTTATTTTAAATTATTTCTATATTAGTAACTAAATTCAAATATCTAACTTATACTTAATTTTGCTAAATATATTTTGTTATTAAATTTTAATTTTATTTTATTTTATTTTTCTTTTCAATATCAAACTTACTCTTAATTTAATTGAATATATAAATCTCATACTCACATCATCTTTATTTCAATCATTACTTATTTATCAATAAATAAAATAACTTTGTAATTTTATATTTATTTTAATTACACAGTAGTAATACAACACATGTGTCAACAATAGAAGAAGAGGAATGGGTAGAGAGTATTAACCAACCATAAAATCGTGCAATATTATGACGATTTTAATTAACTCATTAATTCAAATCTTAACTACCATTTCCTCTAGTAAACTAAAATCTTATTATCTTTTCATCATTTCATTTATTTCTTCACATTGATATCTTGTCTGACAGATACAATTTACCTATACCAGAAATAAATAAAAAATACACCATTTTAAGAATTTTAGATAAAAATTACACCAATCTAAAAAATTTGCCTATTTATCTTGATAAAGCAGCTAAACTCAATGCAAAATACAAGAAATTAAACTTTGTTAAATTTAAATGAGTGTTTATTTTTTCCTGAATAAATGAGTTTACTTGAATCTAGATTTGTTCATGTGTTTGATATGATAGGAGAACGATTACCCGAGACACATTTAATATTTGGTAGTTGTTATATATGAGTTGTATTTTACATGCGTGTTACATTTGACTGACAATTGTCTCTTACGTTATTTATCAAGATGTCTAGTTATTCAGCAAAAAACATTAATTATATAATGTATGTAAATAAATTTTGGAAATTTCTTTTTACACAATTATTTTAAATTATTAAAAACTTATTTTGTTCTAGAAATTAATTTTGGGACTTATTAAAACGTTAATTATTGCGTAAAATAATTTCTGAAATGTGAATATTCTCGATGCACTATGAGAATTTGCTTTTGAAATATTAATTCTAAACAGAAAATTTGAAAAATAATTTTCAGAAGATTACAATTTTTTTATAAATATGCTTCAAAACTAATTATTGAAAAGAGTTCTTTTGTGGAAGAAAGTGAAAAGGGAAGGGTGCAAAGAAGAAAAAAGACGTAGGCCGAATTTCCCCTATTTGACTATAGACAATTACTTCTTGCACTCTTTTTGTTAACTATGCACCTCCTTTTGTGTTTCTTGTAATTCTCCTCCGAAAATGTTCTTTTTTCCTCTAAAAATAACTTTGTTGGATTTTTTTGGGTTAAAATATTACTTGAATTATAAATTATTTTAGTAATTTTAACTTTAGTCTTTTACAACTTTTAAAAATGAATTAAATTAATCTTTCTGCTAGTTTTTTTACTGACAAAACTATTTCAGGAACATTTACCCATTTCTAAATTAAATTTGAAACATCATGTTTTGGCAGAAAAATATTTCTCTAAAAGAATTCAAAATTACGTTAGAAAGTGTACAAAGAAGAAAGAGAAGTGCGAAAAACAATTAACTTCACTATCTCTGTGAACATGAAAGAGAGGACCAGCCAAATTGGGTCCGTTAAAAGTTTTTCTCTTGAAATTGTTTCTTGCACCCCACAATTTTCAAAATGAACATTTTATCCTTCTTTAAAAAGTAACTTACAAATTGTTTGTTTTTAAAATTATTTTGAAACATGTCAGAATTCATTATGAAACACATTTTTTAAAATAAATCATATTTTTAAAATAAGGTTTCTAGACTAGAAACGTTGAAACACATAAAATATATTTTATAATATATTTTTAAGAACATGATTTTGGAATAGACTTTTTAGAATGTATATAATTTCTTCTAAAATGTGTTTTCTGTAATAAATTATCTAGAACAAATCTTTCTGAACACACAAAATATGTTTCAGAAAGAATTTTTAGAATGAGATTTGTTTTTTAAATATATTTTTTTTTCTGTAGTGACGATGGTAAAACAAAGATACTAGTGACAGTAAAACGATGATGGAGTGCAATGAGAGAATTCAATCATTTTACCTAATTATGGAGGTGTAGATTTAAAAATGAGGGTGCAGAAAGTGACTTCCTTTTTCTCTTTTTCTTTTGTGTGGCCATAAAAATATCTACACACTCTTCGTTAGTGTAAGGCTTCAAACTTGTGACTGATTCTTCCTGCACCTCCATACTAACTTACTGCACCTCCATAATTTTACATATGTCTATTTTAGTCTTGAGAAAAAAGACGAAAATACCCTTCAACAGATTCAATTTTTTTTTCTTTACACGGATTGTACAAACAATAATGCAATTAAAAAAATATTATCATTAGAAATTGTACAATCTGCAATTATTTTTTTTCTGCACCTTTTACATTGGGGGTTGTATAAACCGCAAGTAAGTTCCAAACCTACTTTAAATGAAGAGTCTATTGTGCTCCCCTATGCCAATTAAATAAAGAGTCTCTTCTACTGCTCTAGAAGAAAGAGTCTCTTAGATTATTAGGATGAAACATTCACTCCTCTTTCTTGATTGGTTTCATTTCAAATTCACTTAAAATAAAACTAAACTGATTAAATTAAGGCAAATGAAGAGTCTTTGTAAATTTACTTTTAGATTGTAACTATAAAAGAAGGTGTGACTCATAGAGACTAAACTAAACTAAACTAAAAATAAATTAAAATAAAACTAAATTAGTTTAATTAATTTTATTTTATTTTAATTGAATTTGAAAAAAGGTGTGACTTATAGAGACTATACTAAATTAAAATTAAATTAAAATAAAACTAAACTAATTGAATTAATTTTATTTTATTTTAATTGAATTTGAAAAAAGTTGTGACTTACAGATACTAAACTAAATTAAAATTAAATTAAAATAAAACTAAACTAGTTTAATTTATTTTATTTTAATTGAATTTAAAATGAAATACAATCAAGAAGTTAACTTACATATACTCCTTATTTGCCTTAATTTTATTCTTTATTTGTGTTAATTTAATTAGTTTAGTTTTATTTTAATTGAATTTGAAATGAAAAAAGAAGAATGAATGTTTCAACATAAAAATTTAACAGACTCTTTATTTAGAGCAGCAAAAAAGACTCTTTATTTAATGAATATAGATGAGCAAAATAGACTCTTCATTTAAAATGGAGTTGGAACTTGAAAGGAGAAAAAACAAATAGGCTCTTCATTTAATTACATGATTGGATGGGTGGAGTTACAGTCACAACACATATTAAATTAATTTTTTATAAATACATTATGGGTTGTACAACCCGCAATACAAAAAAAAAAATTTAAATGCATTATTGCAAATTTTACAAACCCCAATACATTTAAAAAAATTTATACTTACGATTTGTACAATTCTGCAAATGTAAAAGTTGCAAAAGAAATAATTAATCACACGTTATATAATCCGTAATGATAATATCTTTTGAGTATTTTCGTCTGGAAATATGTAAAATGGAAATATGTAAGGAATCAGTCCAAACTTGTGTGCAGTAATTAGTGAGAAAACAGAGTACAGCCCATGAATAACTTTCTATAGTAATTTTTCGCAGAAGGGAAAAAGCATTTGGCCTATGTGTGCATAAAGGAACAAAAGAAAAGGACATAAGTTCCTAAGGATAAAGACCAAAATTTAGGAAAATAGAGTTTAGTTTTCCACAAATAAACAAAGAGAAAAGTTTGAAAAATTACATCATCACATGTTTTTATTTTCAACTTTCAATTTTCTAATAAAGGTCTGTTTTTCCATATATTATTTCTTAAATAGTAATACAAATTTATTTAATATAGAGAAATAAATGAATTACATTAAAGAAAAAAAATATAATAACACATAAATATATATTATAGTCAAACAAAACTGAAATTATAAGTTTAATACATGAATCTATATATGACATGACTCTTAGATCTTATAAAATAATAAACTTATGAGATTTTGTTATTGAACTACGTTTGACACAACAATAAGTTAAAGATTTTGAATCTAATTATTATTTTTTATCTTAAAGTCATATAATTTATTAATAAATAATAATAAAAATATTAAAGTGTGAATATTCAATAAAAATCATTCTCAAAATTGTAAATTTAAGGTATGAATATTATAAAATCTTCACATTTAAATATACTAATATAATATAAAATTTAAGATTTTTTTACTTTAAATAAAACCTTAAATTAAAAATTAATTTTATATCTTAAAAATATTTTTCTATTAACAAATAAATAATATTATTAAAATGTATAAAATAATAAATTAAGATTGATAGGATAGGCCTTGTATTTATATTGCATGGCCAGTTGATGATAGTCACAAAACAACTGACACTGAAGTTGACCCAATAATGGCAGTCTTTAATACGACCTGAGCAACGGACACAGGACAAAAGGTCCCAACTCGAAGAGTGACAAGAATCCTGCTCTTTTCTTTAATCATGAACGCTCTATGGGAGGATATTCACAAGATACCGGTCTGTATCTTTTGGTTTATTTTGATTTTATCCATCCTATTTAAGTATTTTTATCTTTTATGAAGGTTAAGATTCAGGTTTCAAATTTTTTATTAATTATTATCTTAATAATTATATAATTATTTATATTAAGATTTATTATATAGTCAGTAAATATGGAGGTTCTGAGCGAAAACACTCATTCCGTTCTTTGCCATTATTTCTTTTAATATAATGTTTGTTCTTTCATGTCTTCTTATTCATTATGTATGTATGAGACCTGTTTTCAGTATCTACTTATTATATTTATTAATTATTTTTAATATTATGATTTGTATTAAAAAATGGTTTGAAATGTTTTAATATATTATCTAGATTCACTTATTAAATGAGTTGAAGTGTCCTAACTTTATAGGTCGTTCAATCAATTTTCATGATAATTACTGAGATTAAATCAATCTAGACATGAGTCATAACAATATAATATTGATTTTAGTTTGATTATGATAAAATTATTTTATAATTATAAAGATGAATATATTTTAATTTTTTATTGATGTTTATATTTTATTATTTTAATCAATGATAAAATTTATTTAAAATAAATTATAATTCTACTTATCATTACACAATCTAATCTTACATGAAAAGATGATTTGTTTAACATTGGTCAGAATTCTGTTTAAGATAGGTCGTGGAAATTTTCCATTTTAAGTATCACTAAAGAATTTCTCTTTAACATAGATATTCAAAATCTTATTTATCATTACAGTAATAATTTTGAAAGATGAAATTAATAACTGCTCGTACTACATTTTGAAACTGCAAATTCCAGAAAATGTATATGGGTGATTCATGAAGTTCTTTTATGCATGGAATCATTTTGGACTTTGAAGATACCTAACACTGATTAACTCAGTCATAAGACAGTTGAGGCCATGCCAGCGTGTAAACTTCAGTAGAGGACGTGTTTCGTCATCATTTGGTCGGGTCCCTACCTATGCCAATCTACCACAAATTAAGAACTTCATTGTCATGTTCAAATTAAGTTTTTCACGTCCAAGTTTGGGTCTGAAGCTTCAGAGAACAGGGGTGGCCCCCAATGTAATGTTAAAATGCAATGACAGATCTCAGATATCTGAATCATATACTGTGTGACTAGAATAAAAAGTTGACTACTATTAAAAAAATAATTTTATGACTTATTTACTTTATGTAAATTGTCCCTTCAGACTGCAACTGGTCTTCTATCCTAGAAGCAGATTTTCCATGCTACCCTCAAGAATTACTGATGATTTTGCCAGTCTATGTATCTTTACATTAGTTTTATAATATTTAATTAAGTAATTTATTGAAATTAAAAGATAAGTTAATTTAATTAATTATATTGATATATTCTTTAAAATTGTCTATAAAATATTTTTATTGCTTTATTTTAATCTTTCTTATTATTGTAATTTGTCTTAATTTTTATTGACTATGCATATAAATAATCAATGGAAGATTTTTAAAATATTTTTAATAGGTAAAGCTATTTTCGCAAATGGTCCAATGCATGCATGAAACATTTCAAATTGATCTCATTATTCTTTTTTGGATCAACTCATTTATTTTAAGGAAGAAAAATAAAACTTAAATTAACTTATATATATATATATATACAGAAATTAGTAGAAATCTTTTATTAGCTTAATGAAAAATAATTTTAATTTATGTATAAGTTACATAAGATATTTTATTTTTATAAATATATCTAGAAAAAATTTATCTAAATACCTCGTAAAAAAATTTTTAACGTAATTTTTATTCTTAAACTCTTTTTTTTCACCAATAAAATTTTGGATCTAAGTTTTAAATTTGTTTATCCACTTATATTAATTTTTATCTTTTATGTCAACTATTAGAATAGCAAATAACATAACAACTACTATTATTGGTCAAGTCACTTTGTTGTATGATGGATTAGCTACATATATTTTTTAAGGTTAAATATTTTTTAGTGTCTGAAATCAACTATCACTATTAAAAAATAATGATATAGGAAAAATCTCAAAATACTTATTATTATTTTGTCAAGATATGTCCTTTACGTATTTTTTGTCATTTTGAATATCGATTTTTTTTTTATTTGATACTCCTTCTACCACTCTTCATGTAAAAAAAAATCTCAAATTGTGCATTCTCTTCAATTTGTAACATTTTACAATGAAGTAGGGTGTTAGAGCTAATAAAACAAACTTAATTAATTATTTAGGATGAAGTACCAATCACACATAAATTTTGTTTTGAAATATTAGACTGAACTTTAAGTGACATAATAAAAAATAAAATAAATTTAAGTAATAGTTTTTAGAAGTAATTTCAGATAAATTTTCCTAATTATTTTAAGAGGAATCATATTATATATTGTTCATGCAACAAATAATGTCTTTATTTTTGGGATCACTGTCAGATATTAACTTTGATTAAAAGCACGTGTTTATTATAAAGAGGATTACAGACCAATACTGTTGTCGAAATTAAGGAGTTTTTTTTTTTTTTTTTTTTTTTTTTTTTTTTTTTTACTAAAAAATCAAAATTGGAAATGGTAAAATATCTAAACCAAATGATGGGTTAGTAAAAATTCATGTTCCTTCAGAATTTTTGAATTTAGAGTTTAATGATCTTACTAAAGCTACAATAAGAAGCATTTATGTAGGACTAGTGCAAAACTTTTTGCAATCTAGAGTACTTTTGGCTAGTAAAAGTGAAACTATAAATGAGATAAGTGATCATGAAATTAACAATATATTATGATAAATATATAATTACTATAATATATGGACACAGACTCAATGGATTACCATGAGAAAACAAAACATTATCTGAACTCTGATAGTATTGATTTATAATTATGAAAATTCATTAATACATTTAGTTTGTCAAACCATAAGATTAATCTCAAAAATTTAGCATAATCATGTTGTTGAGTAACTTTGACTAGACTGAGGGTTTGTGTAATGAAAGTAGATTAATAGTTAACAAACTAGTATATCATGTCATTGGAACAAAAATTATTATAAGAAAGAAAAGTTACAATGAAGTATATATACCAAAAATTTCTATGTTACCATCACAATCATAATGACCTTTCAAACTTATCAGAAAACAGATAAGTAATATTATCCTATGCACAATAAACAAATCCCAAAGTTAATTTTTAGTTTCAGTAGGATTGTACTTACCATCTACAATTTTTAGCCCTAGTCAATTGTATGTTACAATTTCTAGAGTTCAAATTAAAATTGAATTTAAGATATTCATGACAACGAGAAAAGACATTTGAATTATACTATAGTTTTCAAAAAAATATTTTAGAATATATAGCAAATAAATATAAAAGACCATGTAATTGAGTATTTTGTTTTTGTTTGTGTCAAATATAAACGATAACCCACTTGTACCTTGTTTAGTTTAATTAATGTCTATCATTATGCTCACCTCCTTAGCTCATCTATATATTTAATTATAGCTAACTCATTCTTCAATTTCACAGAGGATGACTTAACAAAAATTCATTTCACTTCTAGTATAGAAGGATCTTGAGGTATGATTGAGCAACATGTTCCAATATCAGCACAATAATTTTTCTACCTAAATTTTGTAACGTGCTCTGGAAATGTTGAATAAAAACATTTGCAGACCTTCATATTCTAAACATTTATATTATTAGTTCTAATAGATAATTATAAATGCTTCCATAACATAACCTATCATATGAAACTCATATTAATTAGGTTAAGCTTAATCTTCTATATAACATACAAATCAATTTAAAAAAAAAAAAACCAAAATAATGTATTGTAAAAAACTTTACATTTTGAATCAATTGAAACCATAAAAAAAAAACATATTCAACTTTCAATCCAAAAAAAGGAAAAAAAAAGATGAATAACAAAATCTATCAAATTTTCAACAAATAACAATTAAATCAAACCCATAAGCTACTCGAACGAAAAAAACACCCAACCTAGACACCACTTTTGTTCTTTGATCTTTTGTCAAACTAGTTATCTTTTGCATACACAAGACTTGCAGCACAAATGCATCTTACATTACATTACATCTAAACCAAATATTATTTAAAGTCAGCCATTAGTCAGCACCCTACTACCCAACACAAATTCATAGTAATTATGAAGTCCATTATGGGCCTTCTAACCATACCCCTTATTTTTTTACACCACCTTCTAATATCGACTTACTAACCACAAACTATAGGTATTTCCTTCACATTAATTATGTTATGGGTCTAGAGTATATATAACTAATGATATTAAATACATAATCCATTAATGTAAGAAATCCTAAAATGTTTTCAACCCATATTAGTTACATTCAAAATGCTTGCATGTGAATAAATACCGCATTAGTGATTATGTATCTAAAATAACTTTCTCTTAAAAAAAAATTACTATATTTTTCACACTGGCAATCAACTTTATTGTTACACGTATTTCTTTCAATCACAAAAATTATATGATACTTACCATATAATAACTATGTTTTTCTTATAGATCTCTATCGTTTAGTGGATTTCGTACATTATTCAAATAATTATATATTCATAATTATTTTCGATTTATTATTATATTACGTATAACTTTAAATGATGTTACAGATAATACATCATTTTCATAACTATTACTTTCACATTAAGAAATTCATCATTTAAGTATTATACCACAAAAGTGTATAAAATGACTTAGAACAACAGACATTAAATATTCAATATAATAATATACCAAATCTTAATATATTTTTAACCTATATTAGTTACATTTGAAATGTCCAAATGATAATTTTACATATAAATAAATACTCCATAAATCATTATAAAACTACAATAACTTTCCATATAAAATATTTTTTCAATACAAATTATATTTTTCATATAATAACAATTTTTATTGATACGTATATTCATTTCAATAATAGTATATGTATCCTAATCAAATTAACAAAAAGAAAAACCAAGCAACAAAAGGCACCGCGTGCAATTTATCAATCTTTATATTCAAAGTTTGTTGACTGTAATCATTTGGAAAGGTTATACATTCAAAACCATTGACATTAAATATATAATTCATTAATATATCAAATCCTAAGATATCTTCAACCAATATTGGTTACATTAAAAAATATCAAAGTGGTAATCTACATACCAATAAATACCTCTTTTGTAATTACGTCATTACGATAACTATCTAATATAAACTTTTTTTTTTACAAATTATAATATTCTTCACATAACAACAATTTTTTTTAGTACACGTATTTTTTTCAATAACATGCATATGTTTTATTAAAATGTTCAAAATTTATTAAAAAATTATTATATAAAAGTTAGCTGTTAAATTTTAATGATAAATTAAAATTAGGTTCCTGATTAAATAAATAAAAAAAAGGCCCGTCCGTACGTCACGGGTCTCGGTCTAGTTATCCCTATTAAAATTGGTATCTTCATTATTTTTAATGATTTTAACACTCAAATTTTAGTAAATATGTAAACTTCATTTTGATAATTATTTTGTTATATTTAATTCACAATGTTACACAATAGTATAGATGAAAATATTTGATTTCCCAACATTCTTACTTCAATAGTAATAAAATTATTATCAAATTAAATTTGCATATTAAATGTTGGGTATATCATTATTACCAACAAACTTTAGAGGTATAAATTTTAAGCCGAATCAATTTTAGAGGTAAAAAAATTTATTCAAGTCGTTCCTTTGTAAATTATATTTTTAATCTCCTGTATGTTGATATCAATGGAGCACTTCAAATTAATTGACGTGATTAAAAATATAGTTTACCAAAAGATTGCAGAAATAATGTGACAAATCACTGGATCACAATGCCACTATTGTTATTCTTACTAGTTTGTAGTGAATGTAAAATTCCAATGTACAATACTCCAAACGTTGAAAGAAATTATCGAAAAATAATAATTTTATAAACTAGAGTGAAGATTACACTATCACCTGGTTGTATAGCAGTGAGTGACCAATACATAAATACAGTATTTTAAGCAGAGCATAGGTCCCTTTCCGTTTCACACTTCATTTCTCACGCCGTGCTTTAAAATTATACTACTAAATTACAAAAATACGTAGCCTGGTACAATAATTAACAAAATCAAATAATTAATAATTAGGAATTAATAAAAATATGGTGAAGTGATAGAGATGGTATCCTAAAAGATTTATTAGGTTGTATCCACTTGCATGAACACAAATAAGCATGAGGTAATGCGAATTGTTATGGTTACAGGTTAAGCCACTTTGCCATCTCCCTATTGACAAATCACATCTTGGTGGCAGGGCATTGTGTTCCACAAAATTTAAAATACTAAATCCTACTCTCTCCCAATCATTCATCACTACTATGTTGCTTATTAACAAACATCAACACTATCTTCTGGCCTCGAATTGCAATAATAACATATTTCTTTTATCTATTTAGGTATATTTAGATATACTTTTCCTAGATGATTAAAGAATAAATGCATTTTTTTTAGGTATATTCGATTATCTATAGTATCTATATCTATATATAGATAATAAATTCTTTATTTATTTTTTTCCTTTTTTTATGCGATATAAAAAAAGGTTTCTATTTTCATAATATTCGAGTGATTTAATTAGTTGGTTAAAAGACCTAAAAGTTCTGGGGTGGAGTGAGAATATTAAGAATTTATCTTCGAAGGATTACCAAAAGAGAATCGAGCCCTTTTCTTTGTGTTTTTTTTCGTAGCCATATAATTACTGTGGATGTACACGTTATATAGTTTTTTAGAAAGAGAAAGAATTTTTGTAGCTATTTCTTTTATTGCCTTGGCTGATAAGAAATACATATTGTTTTTGTTTTAGAACCTTAAGGAACCCCTATCCTACATTAAACCCTATATTATTCTATTATTTATGAATTTTGTGATTTCTCACATAATAATAATATCTGAATAAGACTTCCATTATTCTGTCTTATTTAATGTTAATCAATTATTTTGTCTGATCTATAGAAGAATGTATTGATATTCTTTGAATATCTGAGGTTGCTGAAGTTTGGATTAGTTTTTGATTTTTATCATTTAGTGAGCATCTTGTATTTCATAAAAAGTTGGAGCGATATAATCTTTACGCAAAGGCCATCCATAGGAAAGGTATTCTATGTGAATCTATTGGTTTAGTTTTCTATCGGTACGTATATAGGTGCAAAATCCAACATACCTTTTTGTGAAGTAAAAAAACTATCCTCGATCCAAGCCTCAAAAGGGTTGATAATAATTTATCTAAAATCAATGAATTCATGATACAACCCTTATGCGTTTTTCCATTTACAAATTTTTTTGCCATGTCAATAAAGGCATTAAGGGGTTGGGGGATCAAATAGTAAAGTTATTTTGTTGGTAAATTGGAGGATTAGAAACATGACTATTGCTTTCCAATTAGCTGTTTTTGCATTAATTGTTATTTCATTTCTTTTATTGATTAGTGTACCTGTTTTATTTGCTTCTCCTGAAGGTTGGTCAAATAACAAAAATGTTCTATTTTCTGGTACATCATTATGGATTGGATTAGTGTTTCTAGTATGTATTCTTAATTCTCTCATTTTCTGAAGTTCTTTTTATTCTAAATTAAAAACGAAATGACCCCTCCCTCAGAATTATTTCAGATTGTCAAGCATATAAAAAAGGGAATAGATCAGTTTCTAAAAAAAAAGAAAACTATAACACATTACATTATAAGGGGGAGTAAACTTCTTCTATTGGAAAAATCTTATATCTTATACTTATATTGTGGTACATTGTGAAACTCAAATAAATAAAATAGAAAAAATGAAATATAAAATTTTTAATTTAATTAGAATATTGTATTCATATCATATTCCTATGAATAGAATATTCAAATTAATTACTATAAATCTATTTATACGTCGTCTAGTAATTAATTAAGAATATAGAATATCTATCTGTATCTCTATATAGATAAATAGAATTTTTTATTCTATTCAATTAATATGAATAGGAACTTGGGGAGGGATTTTTTCTTGTTTTATTCTATTGTTGAATTTTATTAAACAATAAATTTTCTACTTCATCCGACTAGTTCCGGGTTCAAGTCCCGGGCAGCTCATTCTAATTTCTAGATCGAAGTTATATTATATATATCTATTTCTATAAATATAGCGATATATTCTATAGAAAAGAAACTTTTTTTATAAATCAATGAAATGGGGTAAAAAACCCATCGCTATCTGGGCTGTGCTACCGAAGGCTCTGGGGAAGTCGAAATAGGAGAGCACTCATCTTGGGGTGGGTTTCCTACTTAGATGCTTTCAGCAGTTATCCGCTCCGCACTTGGCTACCCAACGTTTACCGTGGGCACGATAACTGGCACACCAGAGTTGCGTCCTTCCCGGTCCTCTCGTATTAGGGAAAGGTCCTCTCAATGCTCTAACGCCCACACCGGATATGGACCGAACTGTCTCACGACGTTCTGAACCCAGCTCACGGACCGCTTTAATGGGCGAACAACCCAACCCTTGGAACATACTACAGTCCCAGGTGGCGAAGAGCTGACATCGAGGTGCCAATAAGTAATTAGTTAGATTTACCAATAAAAACCAATTTCTTATAAAATAAATAAAAAATATAATTATAGATGATCACAGTTTGAAATTTGATACAAATTTGAAATTATTTATATAGATCCTAAAATATTCTAAAACATACAGATGATGCTTATTCTATAACCCATATAATAACACTCTTCACATGTAAGTGTCTCTTGTTCCCTTCGTTTATTTTTTTTATTGAAAAGAAGATTGGTATCCAAAAATTAAACATATTAATATATGATAATATAAGTGTCTTTAACACATAGTAAGATGACAGGATAAACACAAAGTGGAGTATGTGATTTTTGAACATAATAAGTCCATGGTGGATCAACAATATAATACTAAAAAGAACCTAATGAAAAATATTTTGTTGTTGCGTGTAGAAAGAGTAGATTCTTTGCAAAGGAAAATCAAACTATATAAAGTTGAAAAAAATAAAAAGAGAAATAGGTAAAATAGAAAAATAGAGATAATAACAATCTCATCAAGTATACTTGTTATTGTAATGGACGTGGTAAAATATTTACAAGTTGCTAAACAAAAGAGATGAGAAGAACATGAAACAATTTTGCTTGAAACTTTTCATGCATAACATAACAATTGATTTCAATATGTTTTGTGTTCATGAAAACTACAATTAAAATCAAGGTGTCTTGTGGACTAACTATCCTAATAAAGAGCATTAAGAATTGTAGTGTGTCTTTCGATATCTCTTAACATATATGTAAGATGGTCATCGCTAAAACACGATAATCAACTTTAGAAGATGAATGAGATAAAATGATTTATTTTTCTTATTTCTAAATTATAAGAGAATAACCAAGGAAGATGAGTGTCAAATGTTGTTTTTGACACGTAGCCTAGTCAGAATCATTGAAGCCCATAAGCTTAAGAATAAAGTATCTAGAAAAGAATAAACCCCTTGTACAAGATCATTAATGTTAACAACATTAATGTAGGAACAATTGGCTCCAGAAAGGGGGTTAAATGGAGCCTGAACTTAATTCGCTATAATAGACCAACCAAGACGCACAGATAAAACAATTTTATACTGGTTCACCCTAATCTTTTAGGCTATGTCTAGTTCTTCCTTAAACAAACTGTTCAAGAGGTTCCACTATTTAGCAAATAATTACAAGGAGTACACGAACCTCTTCAGGTTATCACGAGTACACAAACCTCTTCAGGTTATAATCTCTAGAGGTTATAACCTCTAGGTTATCACGAGCACACAAACCTCTCTAGGTTATACCGGTACTAATCTCCCCCTGAGATCAAGACCACTCAAGATTGAAATAAACACTATCAAAAGAGAGAACAATGAAAGTTGACAATGATTTACTTCACAATGGTAAAGAATTACACAATGGTTTCACACAAACCAAAACTCTATATGCTCTCAATAGCAAATTGACAATAAACACTCATTATATTTTCTTTAATATATTATATAACGTATTTTTTTTTTTGCTTCTTGTTCTTCAACTTGAAATTGCTCTTATATATGTAGCTTTTTAGAAACTAGCCGTTTGATGCTTGAACAGAGCAATCTTAGACTTTCTGATGTATGGAGCTCAAAAATATTTCTCTAATTTTTATACTGCATTAAACTTAATTAAGTCTGTATCAAAAATAATTTAAAATAACATAGAGAAATTTATATCTAGGATATTCATCAATAATTTGAATAAAATTTCTATTATGAACAGATTTGAACGTTAAAACACATTATGATATAAAATCAATTAATCACATCTAAATACTCCATAATAATTTGAATAGTTTTCATTATGAACAAATTTGAACATTAGAATATAAAATCAATTAATCACATTTAAATACTCCATAATAATTTGAATAATTTTCATTATGAACAAATTTGAATGTTAAAGCACACCATGCTATAAAATCAATTTAAATCAAATCAATAACATAAAAGTAAATAATAGAAAACTTATCTCTTCATGCATATAGATCATGTGTCTGCTGCTTTAATAATAATAATAATAATAATAATAATAATAATAATAATAATAATAATGTTAATGTTAACTGCGCAATGTATATAAGTCATCAAATATAAATGTATATTTGAGTTTTGTTATCATCAAAACTTTATCAAATGATTTGATCTTCTAAGGGAACTTTGGACCGTCTAATGTTCAACAATTAATGACATATTATCAAAAAGAATCTCATAGTGAGTTGCTTTTCTTGTTGGAAGATAAGAGAAAAAACATTGTTTATACTAGACAATAGTTTCATGAGTAAAATATGGGTTTTAATAGTATTATAGATGTCATTAACGCATTTCAAGAGACACATAACATGCTCTAAATCTTTGTATTTGATCACATTCTTTATAAGTTTGAGGTGTCACAAATACAATCAAGTGTGGGTCTTAAAGATTTTAACTCTTCCATCAAGATTTTTAGATCAATGAAGAAGTCCAAAACGTTTGTTTATCCTTGATTTATTGAATGTATTTTCCGAAGAAGGTCAGATATTCTTAAATAGTGTCCTTTAGAAATTTTTTCTTTTAGATCATCCCATAAGTCTTTTTTATTGTCAATGTAAATGATGCTCTATGCGATTTGGTCTGTCATTAATCGAGTAATCCATAATATGATCATGATGTTACACTTTTTCCAAGCAATATATAAATGCTCATTCCTATTTGGTGCAATGATACTTCCTCAAACAAATTTCAGTTTTTTCATTGGAAAGAAGAGCTCACTTCATAGCTTTACTTCATGAGGGATAGTTGCCATCATTGAGTTGAGGGTTGACAAGGATCATGTCGGGATTTTCATTGGGATGTAGATAATAGGGATTAGAAAAATTTTGTGTGCAGTCGTATTGTTTGATATTTCGTTGTGCAAAGATTTCATATGTGTATGAAAGAAATGAAAGAAAAACAATAACCTGTTTAAGGAGTTGTGCATGGGTGACGAAAGTTGAGCGAGATGAACTCATTTTGATACCATAATGCATGGTAGCATAAGTGTCTTTACTGCAGAGTAAACAAATAATGAGATTGCAAAGTAAACACACAATAGAGTTTGTAATTTTTACACATAGTGAGATTGCAAGGTAAACACACGATAGAGTTTGTAATTTTTACACCAGAGTAAGTTGGGCCAACAAGATAACACCAAAAGGAATGTAACAGAAAACACTTTATTATTATATGTAGAGAAAATACATACTTTACAAAGGAAAAGCAAACTCTATATATAGAGTTGCAGAAAAACAAAAAAACGAAAAAGATAAAATAGAAAAGCAGAGTTAATAACAATACCAATATATAACTCCAATTTGGTTTCCTTAGTGCTAAAGTGCAACCCTAACAACAGAAAAAAAAATGAAAACAAAAAGAGACAAGGAAAGTTATAACACAAACAGATACTAACAAAAAAAAGACCTAGGAAAAACATATAATCACTAAAATAACTATTTTTTCTTTTTAGAAATTGATGGACTATATATAATCGAATCCATATTATAGTCTCAATATACCAACTATATAACAAATTAACACTTTTTTGAACCTAAATCGAAGCATCAAACCCTAAAGCTCTAAAACTCTTGACAAACATATTCAATATTGCTTTTCACCTTCCCATATTTCTTGAACAGCAAATTATGATGAATGTTGGGCAAAATTTCATCGCTAACAATAATCACGTACTAAATAACATTGCTTGGTTCCTAGTAATTCCTCTACAAGTTGAATGTGGAGCATTACCAACAAGCTAAGAAACCTATATCCCAAAAATAGTAAAACTAAAACTACTGTAAAAGGGAATACTTGAACAAACCTCATAGAACCAAACCCAAAATGCTTGAAGGTAGAGAGTGACATGATCAATTGGATATTTAACTTCTTATGGCGATTGGAAACAATGTCGCCGTTTTATGTTTAGTGGAAGCCATTGGAGAACCACAAAGAGGTAAATGAGGGAACTAGTTATCTTACACATTAGACATAATTGACTTTGAGGTGGCTAACTACACTATCAATGGGAAACTAAAGGTCTAATTAGATCTTTAGCTTTTATGAGGAACAAGATCATTATTCTGGTGTTGGGTGAAAATAATTGGGGATTATGATAGTAGGGTGGAGTTACAAAGGAAGGAGAGTAAAATATGAGGACAAAGTGTGTTAAATATTATCTTTTATTTCCTTCAGGGTTTACTCATTTTGTACATACTGGTAATGTTTTATTTTGCTATACTTTTTATCTCGATTATTAATACAGCTGATATAGAAAAGATTTGCTATGATCATTTAAATTTCACCCATCATAGTTGGTGTATTTCAACTTTCATAATAATTCATTATTAAATACATATTTTCTATTTATGGAGTTAAAACAACATACATCGAAAGTAATTAAATTAGTAACATTAAAGTTGTGACTCACATTGTACTCTTTAGAGAGATCTAACAAACATTGTTCTTGTTCTTTTGTAAAATTTGAAAGGTCCATCTTGTTTTGGTTTTAACTTCATATCCTTAAGTTTGTATCTATTTATCTTTAAGTGAATCCAAATCCAGTAGGTAAGAAATTGATTATTTTCTTCTTTTCTTAATGGAATGCTTTGACAATTTTTTTCAATCTCTTCCTTGATTTGATATATAAATGTTTGATTAGGTTTACTCTTTACTAACCCATTCTTAAAAATATAAGTAAAATTAAACAATAAATTATAAAAAAGGAAAAATAAATTTATCTCTTTTATGGTTACATTGAATATCAGTCGTACATGATTTAATTTTATACTTTTTTTTAAAGTGATACTTACACTCATTATAGATCTTAAAAGACATTTATACCCTTTGTGTCTTTAGTAAAGTGATACCTATATTCTTTTAGGAGTAACATGCTGAATAAAGCATAAATAAAAATAAAAAATAAAAATTATTTTTACATTTTTATAGTTTGTACTCAAATTTTAGTTAATATGTTATTTTGAAATAAAATAATAGAAGTGAGTGATACTTTATTAAAAATACAAAAGAGATGAGTTTTCATAAAGAATTAAGGGCAATGAATACCATTTTTATTTTTAAAAAAATAAGGGGAAGGGAATGTCTTTTATGATTAACGATGGTGTAATCACCATTTTATTAAAATTTAAATGTCATTTTGCAAAAAATATAAATGATATAAATTCATATGAAAAATAAAGGAGATAAATATTATTTTATAAAAATATATAACATGTACATATTTTTGAACACGTGTAAATTAATAAATAATAAAAATATTTATTTTAAAAGCAAAAGAGACTGAAGAATATTTTTAGCATATCCTGACTCAAGAAAAATATAACAACTGGAAAAATAAATGTAATTTCCATTCAATAAAATAGTTTATGTATCACTAACGCACGTCAAGAGATATTGTTACTTGAAATATTTTGTCATAATGACAACTGTAGCAAAAATATATTATTAATCACATTAACACTTTTCTTTAAATATAGTCCTCTCTACGTAGAGATATTTGAATAATAAAATTAACTTAAGTAACCGAAGAAGTTATTATTTTAACATGTCAACTAAGTTTGATAAAATTATATACAGTGTATAAATAATTTTCGTTTGGAGGAACAGATTATTAGAAAATGTGAAGAAACGGGATGTTTGTCAGCTTATATGAACCTTTCTTCTGATAATATTGCTATTTTGACAAATTTGTGCTGGGCCAATGGACACGTGTAGTATGTATAAATCCACGTTGAAATCATTCTGTGCCAGAAAAAATCCATTCTACGTAAGACCGAACCACAGCCACTTATAAACTATTGACGTAGGTTGCCAGAATAAAACCAGTCATCGTCACCTACCCACTTTGTAGCATAAAAAATGGTTACATATTCTTTCTACAAAGTAAAAAAAAAAAAAATGGTCCTTCTGCGTTTTGGATCAATTCATCTTGTATGGGCCCATTTTCTTTTACCTTGTGAAATTTATGTAAAAAAAATAAATAAATGATGAAGCAGGACTTTTTGGTGTGTCTTTCTTTCACTTCACACATTAAATTAAAACCAAGATGAAGGGCGGTAGAGAAAGGTGAGGATGTCATGAATAGACCTAACTCCCAACCATAACCGAAGCAAAAATTTATTGAAATTCTATATCGGTTTATATATATATATATGTCAATGTTAATAATTAAATATGCAGTGAATTACAATTTTACCCATACGAAAAATGACAAAGACAGACTGTTAAGTAGTGCACGAAATCATTTCTTATGTTACTAAACAATGTTAATCTTTTCCATCACTATCTTATGTTATTTATACACTAATCATGACCATTAAAAACATTATATTTAAATCTGGGTAGGAAAAAAAATAGACAAAATAAAATTTGTCCCATTTGAGGGTACACACGTGCAATACACTTACTGATGATCCCATTTTTTTTATCCAGAGTTTAGTTTTCATATATTCTTTGTAAATTAAGAGTTGTTCCCGAATTTTTAATTTTTGAAATGATTACTATAAAGTAGAAATCTACAGTTAGATCACATCACAGTGCACAGTATACACTTTAATTGAATTTTTTTTCTATTCTGGTATATATATATATTATTACTAAATGTTTATTATATTTTTTTGATTAAAAAGTGAAATTTTATCTTGAAAAACTTGCAAAATTTGATACATTTATTGAGTAAATTACTGAAGTGAGTTTTTTTAATTGAAGACGTGCACTAGAAATACATAACAATCCTGTTTAACTTAGGAAAATATTTTCATGGCTACCCAAAACTGGGAAGGAAATGTTGGTGCCTTAAAAAATTGATTTGATTAACTGAAATTAGAATGATAGACATGTGGATAATGAGAAATTGAAATAAAAAAATGCTAAAAATGGATAGAAGTGGAGGCGATGGCTGCTGTAATTGTAATCGATGAAATTGGAGGAAGGAACATAGCTTCCATATTTGACTCATCCACATAGAAGGAAGAAGGGTTGGTGGACAACACCAGTGACCACCAACAGAACAAAACAACACAACACAACGCATAGTCAAGAGAGGCACCTCAATCATGCTACATGTTTGGTTACATGTGTTGTGGTAGATTAGATTCATTCATCCCTTTGATGACGTCACATTCATCTCCTCCTTCTACCCAGCCAAACCCCAATTCTTTGAACCCTTTTTTTTACTGATTATTTGAATTGTCACAACTACTTTAATCGCACTACTCACAAGGAGAGAGAAAGCAGGAGAGAGAGAGAGAGATGGGGGTAGCTGGGAACTACTACTACTAATACTAGTTCCTGAAGAGGAGTGGCAAAGGCAGGTACCACGTGCAGCTTTCATTGAATAGGGAGACCCAACCCAACCCAAACCTACCTCACTCAATCCCATCCAACTTTTTCCCTATTTGGTTTGGTTTGCTTTGTGCATGATCATTGCCACTCATCATCATCACCATTTACATGGAATAGCCCAACAAATCTCTCTCACTTGTAATTCACCTTCCAAGCTCCCAATGCTTCTCTAACTCCCACCAATTTTGTAGAATAGTTATTAAAAACAACAAAAACAAATTCTTGATTTCGTCACCCCAGCTCTCTTCCCAAGGTCTGTGCTGTGATCGCTTCTCTTCTTCCTTTTGTGTTCCCTGTTTGTGATTCTCTTTGACTTCATTTCTGTTTTTTTGTTTTTATTTGTATTTTCTGCATAACCCCTTTATTAAAATGTTCAGAACTCTCTGAATTGTATGTTTTTGGTGAAGGAAAACAAGAGCCTTTTTATGCCCTTTGTTTGGAGGCTCCAGTAAAAAAAAAACTGTCTGTTTGCTGAATCGGAAGTTAGAGGGGTTAATTGATTGAAAAGGTGGTAGTGAGTTATCATTAGATGCTGACCTTTTCTTTTATAGTTTTTTTCTTTTTTTGCAATTGATGTTTTTGCCATACCGAATCTGAGAGTGAGAGTGAACTAGTAGGCTGTGTTTGGTTGTTTGTAGTGAAAACTGCAGATTTGGGAGGAATGGATTTGTGGCAAAATTTTACGGGTTGAATCCTGATTTGCAAAAATGGGTTAATCATATCAGCCACAGTTGTGAGTTTTCAAATCTGGAGTTTCTTACCAAGTCCATATGTGGTTGACCAAAAAGAATTTTACAACTTTTTCTTTTGTTTGTCCATTTTCTTTTACATCATGCCGAAGGTTCCAGTACAAGTTGAGATGGATTTCGTATTGCTTAATTATATGCTTTATCTTGAGTTCATCTATATAATATGTTCCAGTGATTCTTTAGAAAGTTTACTAAACAAGCAATATAAATTGAAAAAAAGAATCCTAGCTCCTGATTTATTATCGTATGTCTTGAGCTGCTGGTAATCTTTTTTTGCTATGTTGTACATAGGAGACACGCAGAAGGAGAACAATAATGGCTGACATTGGGCGTTGGAATGGACATGCAAATAGTGTACAGCCAAATAGGCACCCTGCTGCAATATCTGAAGTAGATGAATTCTGCAATGCTCTTGGCGGAAACAGGCCAATCCATAGCATTTTAATTGCAAACAATGGAATGGCAGCAGTCAAGTTCATACGTAGTGTTAGGAGCTGGGCCAATGAGACATTTGGCACAGAGAAAGCCATCTTGTTGGTTGCCATGGCTACTCCAGAGGACATGAGAATCAATGCAGAACATATCAGAATAGCTGATCAATTTGTGGAAGTACCTGGTGGAACCAATAACAATAACTATGCCAATGTGCAGCTTATTGTTGAGGTGTGTGATGTTGACTTCATGAGATTTTATAATTCAACATGTCAAGCATATTTTGTTAATGAAAGTAAAAAAAGACAAAGTACGGATGGAAATTATACTTGGCCATGTATATTTCATTTTTCTGATTTTTTAAAGGTTATCAATTTGAATGTCATCTACAAAGAACATAATGCTATTGATCTTCCAGACATAAAATATTCATTCTATAAAAATTCTTATTGCACAATTTGTTCATGTTGCTGGATACTTTCTTGTTGCCTATAGCTCAATGAAGTTCATTCTTGTCACTATAGTGATTTCAGTGCTTATGTAGTACTGATTATTTTTTGACCTATATAACTTACAAATTCTGTGTACTGGCATGCAATGTACTGCCCAGATGGCTGAGATAACTCATGTTGATGCGGTGTGGCCTGGTTGGGGTCATGCTTCCGAAAATCCTGAGCTTCCAGATGCATTAAAAGCAAGAGGAATTGTATTTCTTGGACCTCCTGCCATATCTATGGCTGCATTGGGAGATAAAATTGGTTCATCCTTGATTGCTCAAGCAGCAGAAGTGCCAACCCTTCGATGGAGTGGTTCTCATGTAGATTTCAATCTCCCATTATTGTGCTTTTCTTTTGTGAGAGATGCCCTGCTCATGAGTTGAAGTTTCTTCTTACAGGTGAAAATTCCTCCTGAAAGTTCCTTGATTACTATTCCTGATGAAATTTATCGGGAAGCGTGTGTGTATACAACGGAGGAAGCAGTAGCGAGTTGTCAAGTTGTAGGATACCCTGCAATGATCAAAGCATCTTGGGGTGGTGGTGGTAAAGGAATAAGAAAGGTTTACTTCTTACATAAACACTACTGTAGCGTTTAGAAAATCCTATAGCATTCACGCTGTTATTCTTGTAACCTAGCTTTATCTTCCAGTAGTATGTTATTTGTTTTCAAATTGAAAACTTCGTACACACCCATAAGAAGAAGAAACATTTTTGTCCAATCCTATTTTGGTATTTTATTTGGCAAATTTAGAAACTAACAGTCTTATGAATTTTTTAGGTTCATAATGATGATGAGGTAAGGGCATTGTTCAAGCAAGTTCAAGGTGAAGTTCCTGGTTCACCTATATTTATAATGAAGGTTGCATCCCAGGTTAGATAATCCACTGAACTTTGATCTGAAAGGACATGATTCTAGGGTCTTGGTCGAATTCTTATAATCTCTTTTGTTTCTGAGTAGAGTCGACATCTAGAAGTCCAGTTACTTTGTGATCAGTACGGAAATGTTGCAGCTTTGCATAGTCGTGATTGCAGTGTTCAAAGGAGGCACCAAAAGGTACACAAACGTTTTGTTGCCCACCAAACTTCCATGGTGGAGTGAATCTCTCAAATTGCCTAATCAATCCTCTTTAACAGATTATTGAGGAGGGTCCCATTACCGTAGCACCCATAGAAACAGTGAAACAACTGGAACAAGCAGCTAGACGGTTGGCTAAATCTGTAAATTATGTCGGGGCGGCTACTGTTGAGTATCTATATAGTATGGAAACTGGAGAGTACTACTTTTTAGAGTTGAACCCTCGGCTACAGGTAGCCCTCAACCACCTTTTAGCTTTAGTACTTATGTTTGGGAAATGCTTGTGTTATATTTTTGGAGATATTGTAAGGATGGTAGCGGGGCTTGAAATCAGTTCTTCCTACTTTCCAGACCTTGTCTTGTTTTTATGTTATTTTGTTTTTCCTTTTTCTTTTCACCATCAGTGATTCTTTTGTTATTGATTGTTTTATAGGTTGAACATCCTGTTACTGAGTGGATAGCAGAGATAAATCTGCCAGCAGCCCAAGTTGCCGTTGGGATGGGTGTCCCCCTCTGGCAAATTCCTGGTACAACTTCAGATATATTCTTTAGGTTAAATTATTCACTTGATCCCTAGAAAGCACTGACAACTTTGTAAAATAGCATGTCACCGTATCCAACACTTTTTGAATATGACAATTGTCTGACATTCCTTCAACACTTGCGTGACACTCTCCAACTATGTCATAATTATTCTTTTTAGTTCTTACACCTCTTTGAATAATCTTGGAAACTTAGACACAATTTGAACACAAGTAAAGAGAGTGAACCGCAGCTATTATTGACTAAACACTTTCTAAAGTAAGAAAAATTAGAAGAAACCAACTTATATCATAAACTTTGTTATCCTCATAATTCTTTTGTTGATGTTTGTTTTCATAGGGCTTAACTAGTTATTTTGACTTTTAAGATGTATGTTTCCGAAAATTTAATTATGAGGGCCATTATTATAGAAAAACTGTAAGTTTACAAATTTAGTGTGTGAATCATATAAATTTTAATTCTCATTTGAGATTTTGTAATGTTAAAATAAATATTAGATGTGTCGCTGTGTCCTATCCTATAATTTGGACATTAGCCATTCCTGATGTCCATGTCAGTAATGTGTCCTGTGTCTGTATTAGAGTTTGTGCTTCATTATAGTTGTTCCCACTTTAAATTTGTTCACTGCATGAGAAAACTTTAAGTTTTAGTCCCTACACTTGCATAAAAGATAAGTTTTGATCTTATAGCCAAAACTAGAGATTTTTTCTTGCAGTGAAAATCCGCCACTAAACCCTTCCTTACATTGTTTAATTTCCACAAAAATTTGATTAGGGACTAACAGTTACAATTTTCTCGTATAGACTTATGCTTAAAATGAGTAAAACAGTTGGGACCTAATGAATAGCTTAACCTATTCTTTACTATTATTTGTTTTCTTCTTTTCTATTAATTGATTTGATTTCTTACATGTATTTCATGTGTCTCCTTTAACAGAGATAAGGCGTTTCTATGGGGTGGAGCATGGTGGGGGGTATGATGCTTGGAGAAAAACTTCAGTTTTAGCTACCCCTTTTGATTTTGACAAAGCACAATCCACAAGGCCAAAAGGTCATTGTGTGGCTGTGCGAGTGACTAGTGAGGACCCTGATGATGGCTTTAAGCCTACAAGTGGCAAAGTGCAGGTTAACTACCAAGCCCAACAACAATATCGTCTTTTGCTTCACTCTTCGTGTAACTTGTACTGAGTTCAAGTATTTGTGCAGGAGCTTAGCTTTAAAAGCAAGCCAAATGTGTGGGCATACTTCTCCGTCAAGGTAAGTCTTCTGTTTCTTCAGATGCAGGCATAACTAAATGTTGTGGTGCTAAAATTTGTTGAATTATATATTTGCAGTCTGGAGGAGGAATTCATGAATTCTCAGATTCACAGTTTGGTAAGTAGTGAAATTAATTAAACAAGTAAAAAAATTAACTATTATTGATTTTCAGTGACCAATATATCATTATGATCTTCAATTGGGAACTTGTATATTACATAGTATTATGTTGATATTGTTTAGAATTCACATACCACCTGCCTCAATTATTGGGTGTAACTTGTATATTTGTTGGAGAAGGTCATTTAACGGAAAGTGGTTTTAAGATGTAAACATGGTAGCGGAGCCTATATATAGCCTATCTTTGTGAATCATATATTCTGGTGGCATCTCCTTTTCGGTAGGCATCGAGGAGGGGTGTTAGAAGTCTCACATCTATTGTCTCCATCAATTCGCGAAGTGCAAGTTATATATCAGTTAGACAATATTCTATCTGAGATTAAAGGATGGAGTCTAATAGATATATTACAATATGGATCTATTTTGTTCGGTTTTACCTTCTCCATCTTCTTTCAATGCATAATGAGCAGTACACCTCACTTGTTATGGGACATATGATTAATATTTGCACTCATGATCTTAGCAGTAGAGCCAAGAGCTAGGATGTACAGTTGGGTTTGATCGAAGGTTGGCAAAACGGAAATTTAAATGCATTTGTCAAACAGACGTGTGCTGGCACACATTTTCTTGAGTATGTAAAATTGTTCTTCATAAGTCTCCACATTAAGCAGTGGTAATAGTTTCTTGAGGGTGAGCCTTGGCACAAGAATAAAGTTGAGCCTTGGTGACTAGTTGGTTATGACTTCGAATCCAAAAATACCCTCTTTGCATATGCAAGAATAAGGTTATGTACAAGGACCACCCTCTTTCATACTTTCAGTGCGTAGCGTTTTTGCACTGTGGTATGTTAGCTTTTTGTGGCACAATAATTTCTTAACATGCAATGGCTGCGTAACTGACAATTCATTGTCATTGCAGTTTTATGTTGGTTGTCATCCTCATATCTGTATTAGAGGTATTAACAGGAATATGTATCACCCAATAGTTATATAAGGAATAACAATATTGTGATATATTTACTGAAAATTTTACCACCTTTTCCTGATAAAGGAAAGGAGACAGAGTGGCATTTTGCAAGTTAAGGGGCTGGAGTAGGAAAAATGTCATGGAAATGGAGGGAGGTTCTTTTAGACTACAGGTGCTAGGGAATAAAGATGATCATTGTTGAGCAAAGAAGCAAAACATCATGTTCACCCAGTTCTCTCAGATTTAGTTAGAGCTTCTGATAATGATTTTGAAATATTGTTGATTCTTCTGTTAAGTAATTTATATAACAAACTTCATTATTGGTGAATTTGTAACTGTAGGGTATAAATTTTCCATAACATTTTTGTTCTTAAGGATCATATATTACACAATTCCCATACTATACTCACTTTATATTATCTTCTAATTCGACTCTTTTACCTCAGGGCATGTGTTTGCTTTTGGAGAATCTAGGGCTTTAGCAATTGCAAATATGGTTCTAGGGCTGAAGGAGATTCAAATTCGGGGAGAAATCCGTACCAATGTTGATTACACCATTGATCTTCTGAATGTAAATTACTCCCTACGACTGCAAGTTGTTTTATGAAAGGTGTTTAAAATGCTGAAGTGACAATAGTGCAATATTTGATCACAGGTTTCTGACTACCGAGACAACAAAATTCACACAGGTTGGCTGGACAGTAGAATTGCAATGCGGGTTAGAGCAGAGAGGCCTCCCTGGTATCTTTCTGTTGTTGGAGGGGCACTCTATGTGAGCAAACTTGTTTTTTATATCCTTTATCTTCTTGAGCTTTTGTTAGTTTCATATGTGCATTCATGAACTGTGATTCTTGCAATTAATGCAGAAAGCTTCTGCTAGCAGTGCAGCTTTGGTTTCAGACTATGTTGGCTATCTTGAAAAGGGACAAATCCCTCCCAAGGTATTGTGAATGAGAAGACCATATAGTTTTCTCAGTGGCTTTAAACCCTATAGTGATGCTAATATTTTTTGCAACTGTTACAGCACATATCTCTTGTCCATTCTCAAGTGTCCTTGAACATTGAGGGAAGCAAATATACGGTATGTATTCTTATAAATGTCAATTTGGTTTTCTCCTTACCTTTGTTGTGATTCATATCTTGTAAAACAATTTCTAGATTGACATGATACGAGGTGGATCTGGAAGTTATAGATTGAGAATGAATCAATCAGAGATAGAAGCAGAAATACATACTTTACGTGATGGAGGTTTGCTAATGCAGGCAAGTATTTGTTCTCTAAACACCTATGTATGCGTGTTTTTTTTATTTTGTAGTTTTCCCCATAACAATCCTATTTATCATACTCAAATTTATAGCATTCCATGGTTTGTGAACATTTTACATTACTATTTCAATCTCAATTAGATTATTTTGGTATAATTTCCTTCATATAGACATAAACAATTGCTGCTCTGGCTCCTAAAATTTTAGTATCATCACTTAATCGTTTAGCATAAACTATTTGTGAATGCATTGTGCTTCTCTATCAGTATGTTACAGAAATGTTATGTATGAAAAAGTACTTCACTTTTTCTAGAGATGTTCAAACCTTTTTTTTTTATTTTTTTAACATTGGAAAGGAATGTGGGCATTTAAGTACAGCTGATTTATCCTTATTTAACAATTGCATTATTTTATCAGGCTTAAGACTCAAAGCAGACCATATCTGGAAAGAGATTTATTAAAGCAACAAATAATACTTTAGTATGGATAGTCGATGATTGGCCTGTTTAGAAGAAATGATATGTGTGTCTAAAGTGCATTTTTAATTCATGCTAGTCATAAAGTAGAACTATTCACCAAAAAAAATATAAACTGGATAATTATTGTGCTGCATCAATAACTTTATCTTAATTTGTCTAACAGTGTACTTTACCCTAAACATCCATATTTTACAACTGGTCTTTTTTGTTCTATATCTGGTTCTTGAGTTATTAACTAGAAGTTTCCACTTGTTACAGCTGGATGGAAACAGTCATGTAATATATGCAGAGGAAGAAGCAGCTGGTACTCGCCTTCTAATAGATGGAAGGACTTGCTTGCTTCAGGTGAAATTAGTTTATTTTAACATTAACTAATTTTTTTGTGTCCAAGGTAAGTTTTTAAACCATTTTTGTCTATACAGAATGATCATGATCCATCGAAGTTGGTGGCGGAGACACCATGCAAGCTTTTGAGATATTTGGTTGCAGATGACAGTCATGTTGATGCTGACACACCATATGCTGAAGTTGAGGTCATGAAAATGTGCATGCCTCTTCTTTCACCTGCTTCTGGGAATATTCATTTCAAAATGTCTGAAGGTCAAGCAATGCAGGTATTTAGCATTCTGTTCCACATAGGAAGTACAGGTGCTCAAATTGTAGAAGATAAATAAATTATCACCTTTTGCAGGCTGGTGAACTTATAGCAAGTCTTGACCTAGATGATCCTTCAGCTGTAAGAAAGGCAGAACCCTTCACAGGGAGCTTCCCAGTCCTGGGACCTCCTACTGCAATTTCTGGTAAAGTTCATCAGAAATGTGCTGCAAGCTTAAATGCTGCACGGATGATTCTCGCTGGGTATGAGCACAATATTGATGAAGTGAGTAAAGTCTTCACCTTGATTTATAAACACTATAATTTTACTGCATTCTAGGTGGTTGAGTAATCTATTACGGATAGGAGATTTTTGGATTCTATTATTATTATTAGACATATATATGCATCTTGTTAACAAGCTAGACAACTATCTCAGGTTGTGCAAAGTTTGCTTAATTGTCTTGATAGTCCTGAGTTGCCTTTCCTTCAATGGCAAGAGTGCTTGGCAGTTCTGGCAACCCGTCTTCCCAAAGATCTAAAAAATGAGGTACAGGGATACCATGCTGCATTTCTTTTTTCTTTCTCTGGTCTAGTACGTCAAAAGTAATCTGAATTGGTGTTGAACTGTGTGGCTTTTTAGTTGGAATCAAAATATAAGGAGTTCGAGAGTATTTCAAGCTCCCAAATTGTTGATTTCCCTGCCAAATTATTGAAGGGAATTCTTGAAGTAAGTTTTTTTTCCTGAATTGTTCATTTTGGTGTTTTCCCTTCTAATGTGAATAATTTATGAGGCACGTTTTACACTGCAGGCTCATCTTTCTTCCTGTCCCGACAAAGAAAAAGGAGCCCAAGAAAGACTAGTTGAACCTTTGCTGAGTCTTGTTAAGTCTTATGAGGGTGGAAGAGAGAGCCATGCCCATATAATTGTTCAATCCCTTTTTGAAGAGTATCTTTCTGTTGAGGAGTTATTTAGCGATAATATTCAGGTTATTATAATTATTCAGCTGCTTGTACTGATATTATGTGGGTAGTCTGTTTTGACCTTTTACGACTTCTTCCCACCGAAGTAGTTTTTTTCTGGTTGATGTTAATACTTATAAGAATCTTTGGTTCATTGTTATTGTGCATTATTATTTCTATTTCTTACAAGATTCAAACTGATAATTATATATTTTTCTTTCTTTGTCTAAATCAAATAGTTTCTTTATTGTCTGAGGGAGCTTTATATAAAAACTGATAAAAAAAAAGTTTAGTTTTCTTCTTTTGCCTGTTCATTTGAATTTACAAATTACTTGTCTATCAGGCAACAAAATATACACTAGGAACTAAGAAACTTTTCTAATATAAAAGTTGCTTTCTTTATCTTTTAGTTTTCTAGAATATTCATGTCTCTTCGGTTGATGTCTAGGCTGATGTAATTGAACGTCTGCGTCTTCAATACAAGAAAGATCTATTGAAGATTGTTGATATAGTGCTCTCTCATCAGGTATGAACTTTTATAACAACTTCAGTTACGGTGTTTTGCTTCCTCGATGTCTTGTTGACATTATACAGCAATTGAGTTAACTGCTTTTTGTGATTTTTCAGGGCATCAAGAGTAAAAATAAGCTGATATTGCGTCTAATGGATAAATTGGTTTATCCTAACCCTGCTGCCTATAGGGATCAGTTAATCCGTTTTTCTTTACTCAACCATACAAATTATTCGGAGGTTGGACATTACCCTGAGAAATTCTATTCAAGCTGAAAATAGAATTCCATGTTATTCATCACATATTTTTAGTACATGGCATCTCTTCTACTTGGAGAGCATTGTGAATATATATATCCTTCAATTATGTACTTTCCATTTCATCTTGCGGATGATACTTTTACCTCTTTGGAACATTTTGAGCGGAATCCTGATTTGTAATTATCTTGATGCAGTTGGCACTAAAGGCAAGTCAACTTCTCGAACAAACTAAATTAAGTGAACTTCGATCCCACATTGCTAGAAGTCTTTCTGAACTAGAGATGTTCACGGAGGATGGTGAAAATATTGATACTCCCAAGAGGAAGAGTGCCATTAATGACCGAATGGAGGACCTCGTTAGTGCTCCTTTGGCTGTTGAAGATGCCCTTGTGGGTTTATTTGATCACAGTGATCACACCCTTCAGAGGAGGGTCGTTGAAACTTATATACGCAGACTCTACCAGGTATTTCAGTTTTACTGCTAGTTTCATATTTTAAATTTTTTCTGACTTCGTTATATTTTGCCTTGGGGGAGGTGATGAAAGGAGATTATCACATGCTTTTCTAACTTTTAATATTTTCTATCAGCCGTATCTTGTCAAAGGGAGTGTTAGGATGCAATGGCACAGATCTGGTCTTATTGCCACATGGGAGTTCTATGATGAGTACATTGAAAGGAAGAATGGGGTTGAAGACCAAACCTCGAAGAAATCAGTGGAGGAGAAAGACAGTGAGAAAAAGTGGGGAGTGATGGTTGTAATTAAATCTCTTCAATTTTTGTCTGCAATTATCAGTGCTGCATTGAGGGAGGCAACCAATAACCTTCATGAAGCACTGACAAGTGGTTCTGCCGAACCAGTTAACCATGGTAATATGATGCATATTGGATTAGTGGGCATAAATAACCAGATGAGTTTATTGCAAGACAGGTACTGTTTCAGTAACTCCTCATATTAGTTTGAACCTTTTGTTTTTGTTTTTTTCCAAATTGTTGAAGCATCAATGGTTTTGTAGCTTACATTTTGTTTGAGATCTATAGAGTAGTTCTGGTATTTTAACTGTTGGCTGTTTGATTGGGATCAAAATGGGACCACTAACTAAAATTAAAATTACAGTTTTCTAGAAGAAAACAAAGTGTAGATGGACTAATATGCTCTCTGTTTAGCTACTGATCTGAACCTCCTCTTTCTTGTTGACACAAGCAACTTCTGGTGTTTTGCAGTGGTGATGAGGATCAGGCTCAAGAGAGAATCAATAAATTAGCTAAAATACTCAAAGAGCAGGAAGTAGGCTCCACCATTAGAGCTGCAGGTGTCAGTGTAATCAGCTGTATCATCCAAAGGGATGAAGGACGTGCCCCAATGCGGCACTCTTTTCACTGGTCAGAAGAAAAGCTGCACTATGCGGAGAAACCTTTGTTGCGTCATCTGGAACCTCCACTATCCATTTATCTTGAATTGGTTAGTTATTTTTTCAAGTCCCTGTACTTTAGAAGGTGGGAGAAGGCAAATTCCATTTATATGCTTGATCTTAAACTCAAATATTTGTCTGATTATAGGACAAACTTAAGGGCTATGAGAATATTCGGTATACTCCATCTCGAGATCGTCAATGGCACCTCTACACAGTTGTGGATAACAAGCCACAACCCATTCAAAGAATGTTTCTTCGCACACTCGTAAGACAGCCAACTACAAATGAAGGATTTTCTTCGTATCAAAGGCTGGATGCAGAAACATCTCGCACCCAATTGGCTATGTCCTTTACTTCAAGGAGCATTTTTAGGTCCGTGATGGGTGCAATGGAGGAGTTGGAACTTAATGCGCACAACGCCAATATAAAATCTGAGCATGCTCATATGTACCTCTATATCATTCGGGAGCAACAAATAGACGATCTTGTTCCCTATCCAAAGTAATTTTAGCTACAAACTTGTCAATATATGTTCTGTTGGCATATGGCCAAGAAGCTTTTGTCTCTGGCTTACATTTTGGATGTTAATACCAGGAGAATTAATGTAGATGCTGGGAAAGAAGAAACAACAGTTGAGGCAATCTTGGAAGAACTCGCACAGGAAATCCATTCATCTGTTGGTGTAAGAATGCATAGATTAGGGGTTGTTGTGTGGGAAGTTAAGCTCTGGATGGCAGCTGGTGGACAGGCAAATGGTGCTTGGAGGGTCATTGTAAACAATGTGACTGGTCATACATGCACTGTACACGTAAGTCTATTTTACTTCAAAATTTCAAGAAAATATTTTCTGCATGCCTCAACTTTTCCGTTTAGCTTTATATATGTGTGTGTGTGTGTGTGTGTGTGTGTGGACAATGTTGGTCTTCAATTGGTAGGGTTCAACAATATATTCTCATTGTTAGTTATATATCACCTGCATTTAAAGGATTATTAATGGGGACTATTTATAAATATTGATTTGATTCTTAATTTGTATAATTTCAGATATACCGAGAAAAGGAGGATACCAACACTCATAAAGTGGTATACAGTTCAGTCTCGGTTAAGGGTCCACTGCATGGTGTGCCAGTGAACGAAAATTATCAACCTTTGGGAGTTATTGACCGAAAACGTCTTTCAGCTAGAAAGAACAGCACCACATACTGCTACGATTTTCCTCTCGTAAGTTCTAATTATTTGAAATATAGGTGTACCACTTTTTGTTATGACTTGATGACACAAGAAGTCAAACCATGTTTCCTGAACGATATAATTCTTGCAGGCATTTGAAACTGCTTTGGAACAGTCATGGGCAATCCAACAGCCAGGATTTCAAAGAGCCAAAGATAAAAATCTTCTAAAGGTAACAGAGCTTAAATTTGCAGAGAGAGAAGGTAGCTGGGGTACTCCTCTTGTTCCTGTGGAGCGTTACCCTGGACTCAATGATGTTGGTATGGTAGCCTGGTTTATGGATATGCGTACCCCTGAGTTCCCATCTGGAAGAACAATATTGGTTGTTTCTAATGATGTGACCTTCAAGGCTGGTTCTTTTGGCCCGAGAGAGGATGCTTTCTTCCGTGCAGTAACTGATCTTGCGTGTAAAAGAAAACTACCTTTAATTTATTTAGCAGCAAATTCTGGTGCCCGTTTAGGTGTAGCAGAGGAAGTCAAATCCTGTTTCAAAGTTGGTTGGTCTGACGAATCCAGTCCTGAGCATGGCTTTCAGTATGTATATTTAACACCTGAGGACTATGCTCGGATTGGATCTTCAGTCATAGCACATGAATTAAAGCTTGAAAGTGGAGAAACCAGATGGGTTATAGATACCATTGTTGGCAAGGAGGATGGCCTTGGGGTTGAAAACTTGAGTGGCAGTGGGGCTATTGCTGGTGCTTATTCAAGGGCATACAAGGAAACTTTTACATTGACATATGTGACTGGCAGAACTGTTGGAATAGGGGCTTATCTTGCTAGGCTTGGGATGAGATGCATACAGAGGCTTGATCAGCCCATAATTCTTACTGGTTTTTCAGCACTAAACAAACTACTTGGTCGGGAGGTATACAGCTCTCACATGCAACTTGGTGGACCCAAAATCATGGCTACAAATGGAGTCGTTCATCTTACAGTTTCTGACGATCTTGAAGGTGTTAATTCTATTTTGAAGTGGCTTAGCTACATTCCTTCTCATATAGGTGGAGCGCTTCCCATTGTTAAGCCTCTTGATCCTCCAGAAAGACCAGTGGAGTATTTACCAGAAAACTCATGTGATCCTCGTGCTGCCATTTCTGGAACCCAAGATGGTAATGGAAGATGGCTGGGAGGCATCTTTGACAAGGACAGCTTTGTGGAGACACTGGAGGGATGGGCTAGAACAGTTGTTACAGGAAGGGCAAAGCTTGGAGGAATCCCTGTGGGAATTGTTGCTGTAGAAACACAGACAGTAATGCAAATAATACCTGCTGATCCTGGTCAGCTTGATTCTCATGAGAGGGTTGTTCCTCAAGCTGGGCAAGTCTGGTTTCCTGATTCTGCAACCAAGACAGCCCAAGCAATATTGGATTTCAATAGAGAAGAGCTCCCACTTTTCATTCTCGCAAACTGGAGAGGCTTTTCAGGAGGGCAAAGGGACCTTTTTGAAGGAATTCTTCAGGCTGGTTCAACTATTGTGGAGAACCTTAGAACATACAAGCAGCCCATATTTGTGTACATCCCAATGATGGGTGAACTCCGAGGTGGTGCATGGGTGGTTGTTGACAGTCAAATCAATTCAGACCACATTGAAATGTATGCTGATCGAACAGCTAAAGGTAATGTCCTTGAGCCAGAAGGAATGATTGAGATCAAATTCAGAACAAGGGAATTGTTGGAGTGTATGGGTAGACTTGATCAACAGTTGATAACTCTGAAGGCAAAACTTCAGGAAGCCAAGAGTAACAGGGACCTTGCCTCCTTTGAATCCCTACAGCAGCAGATTAAATCCCGTGAGAAACAGCTTTTGCCTGTGTATACCCAGATAGCTACAAAGTTTGCTGAACTGCATGATACTTCTTTAAGAATGGCTGCCAAGGGTGTAATTAGGGAAGTTCTGGACTGGCGTAACTCCCGGGCTGTCTTCTACCAGAGACTTCATCGAAGAATTGGAGAGCAGTCACTGATCAACAGTGTGAGAGATGCTGCTGGTGATCATTTGTCACATGCATCTGCAATGAACTTGCTCAAAGAATGGTATTTGAATTCTGACATTGCCAATGGTAGAAAAGATGCGTGGTTGGATGATGAAGCCTTCTTCAAATGGAAGAATAATCCTGCACATTACGAGAATAAACTAAAGGAACTGCGTGTGCAGAAAGTGTTACTTCAATTGACAAACATTGGTGACTCAGCTCTAGATTTGCAGGCTCTACCTCAGGGTCTTGCTGCCCTTTTAAGCAACGTAAGGAACTTGAACTTTGCATTTCATTAGCTATGTTGTTACTAATTGTTTTCTTTACTGTTTATGTTTGTTACTTGCTTCATTACATCTTGGACATTTTGGTGCAGTTGGAGTCTTCGGATCGTGGGAAGTTGACTGATGAACTTCGAAAGGTACTTGGTTAGAGGACCCTGTTTTGTGTCTTATAAATGTAAGGGATTGTGTCCCTTGGCCAAGTTGTTGTTCCCAAGGGAAAGGAGGCAGTAGCATATCCCTCATTATTGAAGGGATCCGTTGCTTCAAATTGTAAATGTCTTGGATTGATAATTAAATTATGCAGTTAGAGGATCAAAACCAGCATCGCCATGTTCCATCTATTTATTGGCTGGTTGATTAATTCTCTTCCTACATTTGAATAAAAAATGTAATAACGTGTAACTTTGTTTTTCTATGCATAACAATTTTGGGTAGTCTGATATATGCTTTCCATCAATCTTGCTACCATTACTCCCTTCAGAATTCTGCTAATTTTAAAGCACCATCAATTTAAGTTTCTCATGATCGGTGGCCTAGTTCGTATATTCTTTCTAGCTTCAAATAACCATCAGAGTATTAGTCAATTTTTGGAGCAATTCTCTTACTAATTTTAATAATTAGTGTTCTTAATTTGACAGCATTTTCTCCTGACTTACTCGTGATTTTAGCCAAAAAGGCAAATAAAGGTATCCGATCCCCTGTTACTCCTCGTCATTTACATGTTTGCATAAAGCAATAAAATAACAAATAAAAGACCCCAACATTAAAAGTCTTAACGCGAATAACGAGAGACTTGGACATCAAATAAGACCTGGGCAAACAACTAAGACCTCAAAAAGACAAGTTTTAATCTTAGAATTAAGTATCAAGTAAGCTTTACCCACAACCGAATTTGTTAAATCTCTGGCCTCATGCAATAAAGAGTTGTCAGCCCTAAGGCAAAACATGTGTCCGAGGGGTTCACGCTTACTCATTCCTATTTGAGGGTTATATCCTTCTGAAATTTGAGCATAATATGTGCTTGGACTATGGTCAAGCTCAAGCATTAATAGAGTTACATCGGTAGAAAACACAAAGAAACAAAACAATTGAAGGAACACACACCATTAATCGGGAACCAATCAGTAACAGGCCAATTATACTAGCAAATAGTGCCTTGGTGCATATGCATATCTTCGATATATTCTTCTCATTCTCGCATATTCTTCAATGTTTCGGTCATCAAGAGTAGAGCATGGGTACCAAACAAAAATTGCTAAACATTAACTGAATACTGATTTCCACATAAATGTTTTAGTTTTTCTTTTCTTTTTAAATAAACATTGAAACTAAATGATTTTTGGAGACCATGAAATTAAGAACTTCCTAAATTGCTTCTGCGGATTACCTATTTGCAGTTACAGCGTTGCATCATATCTTTGGACCATTGATTTAAAAGTTCTACAAATCAATTTAAAAATCATCCCAACCAAAAAAGGAGGGCATCACGTGATAATATCAGTAGGAGAAACATACAACAAAACTGATCACCACGGCTTGAAATCCATGGGAAATGTACATAGCCAGATTGAATTTGGCGTCATATACATGACTGATAAATGTAAAGAAAACTAGCTAGAAATCACCACGTACGTAATCGGAGCGTTTCTATTTACCGATACAGAACTTGCCAAATATATTTGATAAAACCTCCTCCGATATATTTTCTCCACTTATCTGTCCAAGGGACAATGCAGCATCCCTTAAATCAATTGTCCAAAAATCCAGAGGCAGTTCCTCCTTTATTGATGATTGTAACCTTGCAAGTGCTTCCTTGGTCCGAACAAGTTGTTCACATTGTCTCTGATGAATCATCGTTATATCAGCAAACACAATCCAGATTCAAGTGATCCCCCCAAAAGAAAAGAAGCTTATTTTACTACTCTTTGGTGACTATGTGGGTGCATGTGCAAGAATGTTGTCATGTAACAGAAGAAACACTTGAGCCATTGCTTGGAGGGAGTGAAAATGGAATAGTAGAAAACAGAGAAGTCTTTGTAGAGTCCAGCAACATGGTTATTTACCGTCAAACATTTTCTTCTTAGCTAAGCATAATCTTGACCATTACTTGTAGTTCAAATTTACCAAATAAAGATACATGGTCTCTAAGAGTCTATTCGTTCCTTCCCTTACCATTTAAAAGGTTAAGAAAAATTTGAAGCCACGACTATGTGAGAAAAATGGAAAGCCAAAATGATAGCTTACCTGATTGACAGTCCATCTGCGACCCCCAGCAGGAATGCCTTCAAGACCCACAATCTGTAATACAGCCCTCTCTAAGTCTTGTAATCCTTGACCAGTAACAGCACATGTAAACACATGTTTGCTGAAAATTTTATGACTCTCGAATCCTTTGTCCCATTCAGTCTCAGCACAAGGTTTACAATCTATCTTGTTGACCACTAGGATTACTGGGGTGGATGATCCAGTTGATCCCTGTCTTACAACAGAAAGGTTAATTAAAGATTGCAAATTAATATGAATATGCATCTTTTCTTTTCTGGTAGAAAATAATAACAAGTACCAAGCTTAATACTAAAAGAAAGATAAAAGGTGTAGTGCAATATTTATTATGTTTGAGAGCATAATCTTACAAAATGTAATTTTTAGGGATAACTACAGGATCTAAATGGTCTTTCTGGAGCCATGAATTGATTCCACCTAGCAGAAAAAAGTCTTTTACTCTTGTTGTTGACTATAGGATACCAATTTATTTAAGGCAGCCAGGTGTCTGCATGCCAATTTATCATGTCATGTCATATCATATTAAGAATATGTTTGTGGTAACATATATAGTTTGATGCTTCCTAGTTAGCATAGATATCTTGATAGTAACGTTTCTCTCAAATGTTAAATGATGCGACTACTTCTCCTTCAAATAAAATGTTTATGCTTCTATCTATATCAAGATAGTATTAAATATAATGAATAAAACAAGGAGAAAGGGGAGAAAAAAAATTATATGGTCAAACCTTGGTAGATTGAATCCTTTCGAGAAGTTTGGTGTCTTCAGATGTCCACCCTTCAACAGCACTCACGGTCATGATAATTAAATCAGCACCCCTAGCAACTGCTTCAGATCGCTCTATGCCTAGTAGGAGAATGAAAATATAAATTTCAGTACATCATGTGAAGTAATGATGTTAATGTAAGGAGCAAAACACTAGATGCAGACGACAAAATGCATCTAATCCAACTATAGCTAAGTCAAATCATGCAAAGTCTATAGCCGTAATATCTATCTAATTTTCACTAGATTTTATGAGTGTTTCATTTAAACTACACTTAAAGCAAGTGATAATTATTAGAAAGCTTGTATAAATTACTTTGAGCTGACTATATTTAGTTTGTAAAAAAAATGCATTCAATCAAGTTTAAGATATCATTAGAAACCGAATTACTGCGTGGAGCCATTGAAAAAGCTGGATTTAAACAGGTTGCAGACACTATAACATCACATTTGAAAGGCAACTTAATGATCTAGAGCCTACAATACAGACAAGAGAAAGATGGTGCAACAAAAACAAAGGAAAATTACATATGTCCTGAACTCAAAGGAGAAAAGAAAGAAAGCCGCACCGAGCTTTTCCACAATGTTATCAGTGTCCCTGATGCCTGCTGTATCAAGCAGGGTTATAGGAATACCACTGACACTGATACTTGCTTCAATCACATCACGAGTGGTTCCAGCAATTTCAGTAACTATTGCCCTCTCACTCTGCATGCTACAAGAAGATCAATGCTCAATAAGTTAAACAATCACAATGTTTTACGTATACATACATACACATATATAAATTTATATATTATGTTTGTGTAGTTCTTCCGCTTAAATTAAATTAAGGACTTGAGATGCAGATTAAGTACAAAAATACTACGTGAATGATTTCAGTTGGCCATCACCAAGGTCAATATCAACAGAAAAGATTCAATAAACAATAAAATATCAAATTTAAGTTATCAAATAACCAAAATGACGATGACATACTTTGCTCCATGCATTCAGAAGACTTGACTTGCCAACATTCGGGCGCCCAACTATAGCTATCTGGAAGAATTTCATGTCAGGATAAAAAATAGAAACAGCAACAGTTATCCTCATATTCGGATAGAAATAGAATGACGAATTCAATTGGATCACAAAGTAACTTAACCTAAATTTATAAAATTGGCTTGTAAAGTAAAGATTATCTCCTTTTATTTACTATAACTTATTTATCTCTTTAATTTATGTGAAATCTCCACCACACTTTTAGGCCACGAATTGGACATCTCAAGTGTAACAATATATAGTTATAAGTAATCCAATGTCAGATAACAAGATAAGTTTAACAGGCTTCATTAAGATATAATTTGTTACCACCACTAAAAATAATGTCAAAACATAATATATATAAATGGGGACAATCTTTACTCTACAATTTCATTTTGTAGGTTTGAGTTAGGTCTAAGCCACCTTGTAAGAGAAGGAACAAACTTCTATACCTATTACAGCATATTATGCGCTGTGTTCCAAACCAAAAAAAAATAAAATGTGAACACTTTAAGAATCTGAATACACAGTTCCAAACCATACCTGTAATCCAGATTGCAGAAGCTTGTCATAGTTTGCTGTCTCCAATGCATTCTCAACGTCTCGTGACATGTCATGAATTTTATCCATAATCAGATTCAAATCCAGAGGCGGCATCTCATCATCGAAGTCCAAACGTGCTTCAATCTCAGTAAGCAACTCAATGCACTGACTCCTCAAAGATCGAACAAGAGAAGAAAAACCACCCTGTCATCAGACGCAACCAGGCAAGTCTTAAACCAAACATTATGACGATGATACAGTAAAACATGAAAGCAATGTTGAGTTAAACATACCTGAATTCCTTGCAGTGCAGCATCTGCAGCAGCCACAGATTTGGCAGCGATTAATCTTCCAACATTTTCGGCTTGTGAGAGATCCAAACGACCGTTAAGAAAAGCGCGAAGAGTAAACTCGCCTAAAAGAAGAAAACACAAATAAGCAATTTGAATTTGGTTGTCGAGCGAGAGTTAAAATAGCATTAGGTTTATTCAGAGTAACAGAGAGGCACCTGGTTGAGCAAGCGTTGCTCCAGCTTCCAAACAAGTCCTTAGCACGCGGCGCAGACACACTTCGCTCCCGTGACACTGAAGCTCCACCACATCTTCGCGCGTGTACGACCTCGGAGCCAGCATCGGCACCGCCAAGACCTCGTCGATCACGTTGCCGTCCGAGTCCAATACGACGCCGTATTCCACGACGTGGCTGGTGGGCCGCCACGAGTTCCGGGCGGGCCGGAACACCCGGCCCGCAATAGACACTGCTCCAGGGCCCGAAAGCCGAACGATTCCAACGGCGGCAGGTGGCCCCCCCAAGGAAGTTACGATGGCCGCAATTGTGTTCCCATTCCCAACAACCTCGTCTACACAGTCCCCCGCTCCCACCCGCTCGTCTTTCTTCACCACTAACTTGTAACTGTCTGAACCTGCGCGGGATTTAACGGTTCTGGAGGTTTTGGAAGGAATAAGATGGTGCCACGTGACTCCGGAACCCAAGAGCAACGCCGTAGGTGGGCGCGGCGGTGGAGCGACGATGGCGCATGTGGTAATGTGACGAAGCACGGCGCGGAGAGCAGCCATTGCTCTGGTTTCGTTTTCTGTCTTGCTGAAGCTACTGTGTTCTCTATCTATCTATCAATCTTTTTGGACATTGCTTTCTACACCCCCACATTTGCTTCCTCTACCATCATAATATGTGAATTGACATTTATACTCTTATTAATGAAAACAGGTTAGGATATTTTGAAAAACGTTTTTCAAAAGATATTGGGTTGTGGGGTGTAAAATGTCTTACGAAAAATATTTAAGAAAGTTTTGTATTTTGGAAAATGTCTTTTTTAAGAAGATTTTGTATTATAGAAAATATTTTCCGTTATGAAAAACGTTTTACGAAAGAGAGGGCATGAGAACCAGTGTTTACGGAAAGCATTTTCCATAGAAAGAGATACCCAAAAATATTTTCCGTAAGTATTCGTCATCACACATTCTCTTTCGAAAAACGTTTTCCATAATATAAAAATATTTTTACGAAAAATATTTTTCGTAAGGCATTTCATATACCTTACTATCCATTTTGAAATTTGTTTTCAGAACCCATTTTCAAAATACGAATATTGCAACAACCTTATACCTACTATGTATCTTCTATATAATATGAAAACAGAAGCCACTTACCTCCCACTCACACAATGATGCTGAGGAGAAGATTTATTTGCAGTACCCACCACCACGGTCACCGAAAAACGTCCAAACCACTTAACAACATTCACTCTCCTTTTGAATTTTCTAGTAAGGGTATTTATGACATTATAATATTTTGATGGGGTGTAGGAAGCAAATGTGGGGTGTCAGAAGCAATTTCCATCTTTTTGTTCCGACGAAGGCCATTTTTTATCCGTTCCTAACCTGTAATATGGATTTTCGCCCATCAATCCCTTCAGAATCCAAGAATCGTAATTGCTTCTTGTACCTCATCAATTGCTTCATGCAACCCATCAATTTTAGAAAATGACAGTTCTGCTCATATCAATTTTGGGGTATATGAGGTGTTCCATAATACAATTTTAGGCTTATGGTATTTTTCGAAACATGTTTCCGAAATACATTTTTAGAATATGTTTTGAAAAATAAATTCTATAGTAGAATATACTTGCTTTTGGAAAATGTTCTAGAAATATCATTTCAGAAATATGTTCTGATTGTACTTTCCACAGTTCAACCTTTCAAACATGAAAATGCTTTCCAATGGAATTCTGTATGTTTTTCGGAATTCACTTTCCGAAAACGAAGCAAAAAACTGCATGAAATTGCAGCAACAGTTTCAATCGAACACATCCTACGATGTCTCTGCAAATCATCACAAATCATCCTTCCAACACAGTAAAACAGTCCTTAATCAAAACAAAGCTTCTTCATCCAAATCCAATTCAAATCTTTCTTCACAAGAGTCAAAATGCAACAACTAAATGGGATGGGGATAAGAAAATGGCTCAAGCACCAACGTTGCCAATGAATTGCACCACCGATGAATTACATCACCTCCACAAGTTAACAATGGTTGTCCAAAACCCTAATATCTTTATATTAATCTAGAGATAGTTCTATCTTTTTCTTTCATTGATTGAGTGAAGGAAGTAATTAATAGGGTGCAGGAAGCAATTGTCTCCAAGAATATGTATCAAGCCTCATTAAGGTTATTTTCTCTTTCGCTTCCTGCACCCCCATTTTTAAAGAGCCTTTATCAAGTTTATAAAGATTTTTTTTTTTTTAAAGAAAGAAAAAAAAAACAATGGTTGTTCGATTCGTCGTTAGGTTGATGAGATGGGTTAACTTATTAATTCACAAATGAAATATGATATACACACCATGAAATAAGATCTACATACAAAGGTAATTTAAAGATTACCTATGATTTAAAAATAGATCATGATATTTTGACAATCTAATAAATTTTTATATTCACTTAATAATCATTATTTTTATTTTATTTTTTTAATTTTGTATAATAGTTATAGTACTCTTAAAATAAGTTGTCAAATTATTAATACAATTATCAAAAATTTCATTTCCTTTAAAAAAAAATTTATTTATTTTTTATATTATTTTTCTAATTTAATTCATAAGTTATCTTATATTTTTTTATAATGACTTAATTCATGTAACACTATTTTTTTTACACAATTGGAAGATATGATTGGTTTGATATGTCCCATAAAAAGGTTTCATCATCGACGTAAATAAATACTTTGTTGTTAGTAATCTACCATTATAAAATATTTGATAAATAATTTTTATTTTTATAATGAAATAAATATTAATTGGAAATGTTTAAATAAAACAAATTCATATATGTCATGAATATAAGATAACTAAGTATGAGGTAGATATGTTTGTTGTCTATATGTAATGTTTTTAATACATTGACAATAAATAATATATCATGGGATATTAAAGTTTATGTTAGACATATGAAATTTATTAAAAAAAATAAGATTGTAAAAGGTTAAACCAAATTTATGGAAAGATAGATATAAAGTAAATTATCAAAATAATCATAAGAGTAATATACCAATCCACAATCAAAAAGTAAATAAATAAAATTAAAAGAAACTAATAAAAGAGTTAGAAGAGGAAGAGGTTTGTCCGTTATGTTAAAAAATAAAATAATTAAAGAAAGAAAATCAAAATTGAGATGCATAAACCTCTCCACCATTTTTTCTTTGTAATATCTATTCTAATAGGTTCTTTAGCAACCTTTGAAGTATTATTTCTTGGTCTTCCAGGTTCCTTTGAAGTTTGAATATACCTTTCTAACTCATCCGAATCACTAAGAAACCCTTGATCCACCTAGTTGGCCTAGTACTTAGAAACCAACTTACACTCTTCTTCAAACTTAAAAGAAAGAGCTTGAGTAATCTACATCCCTTAAACATCTCTTCTTCAAACTTAAAAAAAGAGCTTGAGTAACCTGCATCCCTTAAACATTGAGTTGTAGCCCCACAAGGCATAAACCAACAACAATTAAGTGCAAACTAGAAGGGTCAAAACAAACTCTTGGACTTCCAAACCAGCAGCCACTATAGCATCAAACTTAACTCCAATAGAACCATAAGAAGTTATTTTAGTGATTTTCGCAATAGCTATAGAAGCATCCTTCCCTGATCGATTACGCCTATAGGTTGATTGGACAAGATCTTAGAAGCCTTCTTGTCCAAAATATTTGCCTAGTTCTTAGAAATAAAACTCTGCATACCTTGTAAGGAATTCTCTTTAGAAGTAATATGTTTAGAACTATTATTATCTGTCCCTAAAATGGCGACAACAAGAGCAATCCAGGAGGATTAGAATCCACAATATTTACATTTTCATGTTTATTGTGAGACAAGTTTTCATCCAGAAACAAACTCACATCAACAAACACTTTAATATAGAAAACAAATTTTTTTACATAATATAATCATCTAACATAAGAGGATATGAACCTCTGTTGCTATAGAGAAAATAATATGGAATTGTCAATACTCTAAAAAGGAGGCCATGAATTCTAACCCAACACTAGACCATACTAATAATAATGAAGAAAGTAATAAAAAGAACTAGAGATATACTTAAATCAGATTTATATTATCTCTAATATTTAATATTTTTATGTATATGTATTACTTTTTTTGGAAAAGAACATATTGGACAATATTTATATACAATTTTATTAGTGTGCATAATATAATATATATATATATATATATTTTGTTGACTAAAGTAGTTAATTATAAATTTTTGTAAAAAGAATTTATCTTTTATTGTTTTTTTATTGTTTCTTTGTGTTTCTTGATACGATAAAATTATAAACCTCAAAATTGATGTTAAGTGATTTAAAAATAATTTTAAAAACCTTGATTTGTTGCTATAAATTTTTAATCAATTCACGCTCTTACTTTAACATCTTTATTCCTAAGATATAAATTCCTAAATCTTATTAAAATGATTTTTTAATTGAATAATAATAATAATGATAATAATAATAATAACTAAAATGGTTAGTTATATTAGTTAAATAAGTAACTACACACTTGTAGTTGAGAATTGAACACTAACATATGTGGGTATCGAATTTATGCATCAAATAAAGTCATAGAATATATAACTGCTTCACATATTCTATGTACACATCGACATGGAAGGGATTCATTTGGAAAATTTGATGATTATTCTGTCTCAAACATTATTATTGTGAAGTGTTTACTTATTTTTAATTAACCTAAGATATAAGTGAAATCTGAACCTAATAATGATAACCTTTTTTAACTAAACATGTTCTTTTGACAAGTCTATGGTCTTTAAGTTCGATGGCACTCAACCTTTCACATTTTCGCTTTGCCTTATTATTTCACAGTAACTCCTTTGTTGAATTTCAGCCATAATCATAAACAACAATAAAATAGTATCACCTGAAAGTTCTCAATTTCAATGGAGCACTCACAACTGTTCGTCTGTGAATAATAATCTAATACTAACATAAATTTATTTAATAATAAAACTGTTTAATTTTTTTTATAAAATTACAAAAATATGTTAAACACCATAATACTAGCTAGCATTCTTCGATACTTTAATACATTGATGTTTTCACAGACGATCTACCAATAAAAAAAAAGTCTTCGTCTTATTTTATTTTTTCTAACATATCATTATCATATTTATTGTTATTATTATTTCTATTTTTCCGTTCCCCTACCTAAATCCAAAAGTGGGCGTAGTCTATATTTTTTTAATACTCTCTTGACCCCGCAATAACTACACTATTACTTATGAAAAAATCAATTCGGATATTTTTTTTTTCAATTTTAAAGAAAATATTAGTTTTGTATTTTTAATTAATTCTCAAATTAATTACTTCATATGTTTCAATAAAAAATATGTATTTATTGAAGCGTGAAATATTTTAGTAATTTTTTAAGAAATATATTTATTATTATTTTTAATATAATTTAAAAAAACTTAAACTGCCTTCATTCATCATCTAAGAAATAGAGACAATACTAATTAGCACAGGAAAAAGAAACAGCACAATCTAGGACTATCTTCTGTTTGTCGTTTAACACACAGTATCTTTCTCCTATTTAAACGATTATTTCAAAATATAGTTCCCAAGATTTCTTAAAAAGTTGTTATAACGATCTCGAGATGTCAAACTATCCTTGTGTATATTTATATACACACATTGTTCTTAATTCTTTTTTTTATATTAATTTTTTCAGTAATTTTAAATTGAATTTAATAATTTTGAAATTATAAAAAAAATCATATGTAGCCAATTAAATTTTAAATTAAAAAAAAATTACATATTAAATATTTATCTTATAAATTTCAACTGTATAAAATCAATCCATATTTACTAGTAGTTTAAAGTTATAACTAGTTTAGGTAACATTGCACTTTCTATCTTCGAATCTGACGCTTGAATACTTTATTTCGAAAAAGAAAAACTTTTTAGAAATTCTGTTTGTATGAATCTGGCTTTGTTTTGCATCTTTATTCATGCAAGAGCCAAAGGTATTCATCCCCCTGTTGCATCTGTCTGTAACAAAATGAAGAAAGAGAAAGAAAAAGAAAAAGAAAATCCACCTGCTCCATTGATCTCCTCTTCTACTATTTTCATTCAAAGCTCAAACAAGTACATTACAGAGTGACTTGCAGACACAAAATGGAAGAAAAGAATTGTACAATTTATTTGCTTTATCTATTCTTCTAATCTTTTTAATGGCTCAATGAGAGAGGAAGGGATGATGAACAACTACTTCCCTTCTGAAAAGGAGACCATATATTGTTCATACAAACAACCAAGTAAAAGTGCACCTTCTAATTTTATCTTTCTTTTTCAAAATATTTTATTTAATTTAATGAATACACTTTAGGATAAGGATATCAGCGCTAGCACTATCTGATTTCCCACTTCTTCTACTACACCTTTTTCTATCTAATCCTTTACTACCTCACTACTATACTGAAAACTTCTGGTCTCTCCAACAATATTTCATCTTTTTCAAGGGTCCTCAACCACTTTTGGAGAACAATATGCAACAGCCTCTGCAACGGTGAGGAAGATCTTGTCCTCGCCTATTGTGTTTGCAAAATTGGATGCGTAAAGCTTGTCTGTCACTGCTGGACCAGGATTTGCCAGAACAAGCTTGCATAAAAGGAAGAAGAACTTACGGTAAGATATCATATTCTAATCACTCATGCATATATATTATGTGCATCTCATTCTTAGTTACCTCAACTCCTCTCTTTTCAAGACTTCTCTGTAACTCTTCGAAGGCTTGGATGCCACTTGTATCAATATCAGTAACGGCTGCATCATGAACACGAAACTTAATTAATAATAAAAAATTAACAAGATGAAAATGAAGGTTTTGAATATTGTAAGGTATATAACATAATTAGGATTAATAAAGACTCTCACGTGACATTTCAACTATCAAAAACTGGATTTTTGTGCGGTAGTCTCCTTTCACTTTGTCGTCTTCATCCATCAGCCATCTTAATGTCCTGCAAAAGATTAGTTATTAAGCGACATGAATACGCTAATTGAAAGACAGTTTCATAAAATTACGGTATAATCCTCTTTTAAACCAACCCTCACTCTTTTCCACGGATTCATACCTCATTGTAATTATATTGTACCTTAAAAAAAATTAAAAGGTTTTTGGTACACCGACAAACTCTATTCATCTTTCTTTATCAGGGTAAGATATTTTCTCATTAATAACAACCGTTCGTACTTTTACATCCACATCTAAATTTTGTCGTGTTGTTAAGTTAGTCTGCAATATATCTGTTTGACTTCAGTTTATTGAAAAGAGTACAGTATAAAACAATTTCTCATTGTAAGGAGGAACGAGTCTTTACCTTTCTTTGACATAATTGGAGTTGGAAAAATATATTGCAGAATCAACTCTTACAATCAGTACACCTGGAACCTTACTAGCTTCTGGATATTGTTGGATGTTTCTATAGACAGTAGTCCTGGGAATCTTCCCCAGAATTGCGGTTCGGGGTCTTGTTACTTGTAGTAGGATCTTTGCAAAGGATATACAGACCTGCCATAGAATGTAGCAATTAACATACGAAGCAAACAAGATTAGTCAGAAATTACTCTGACCTTTTAGAGCATAAGATAACTAAGCATTGATTATAGCACTTACAGCAATTAGAAGTCCTATCTCAACACTGACAAAAACAACCCCAAAGAATGCACCCATGCAAGCGACAAAGTCAAATTTATCTATCTTCCAAATCAAAGTTGCTGCTTCGTAGTCTATAAGGTTGATGACAGCAGAAATGATGATGGCAGAAAGAATGGCATTTGGAGTATACTTAAAAAGCGGAGTGATGAATTCCAGGGTCAAGAACACAACTACTGACATCACTATATTAGAGACTGCTGTTTGGCAGCCCGCCATGAAATTTACAGCTGACCGAGAGAAAGAACCTGATGGTAACAAGAGTATAGATCAGGGGCTAAAGAACTTTATAAATCACTGGACCACAAGATAATTATAGTCCCAAATTTTCTTTATGTACAAGTAGACATTAAACTCTATAAAAGTAGATTCAACTTTATTTGCCTACTATTTTGTTTTTCCCATTTTTGTTTGATATGTCAAAGCTAACAGTAGGTATTTATAAGACATGACCACTTGTTACATATTCCTTAAACTTGCAATTTTGATGACAAAAAAATAGTTTGGATTCATAGACCTTGTTTACGGGCTTACCAGTTGCCACGTAACAGGAAGTCATTGAACCAACAACATTCATTGCTCCTAGTGCAACCATTTCTTTGTTTCCATCCAGTTGATAGTCCTTCATCGATGCAAATGTTCTTCCAATTGCTGAGGCTTCCTGGCAATCGAAATGTAATGGTTTAATTAGAACTACAGGAGTAAAATGGACAGATACTCTTCAAGAGAGGTATTGGTGTCTAAGTTACTCACAGTCAATGCTATCATGCCTGCCACGATGCCAATTTTAAAACCTTTTCCAAGGTTTTCTCCTGTTAAATAAAGATCTTTAACAGATGATGGATTGATTCCTTTTTCTATGTTTCTCACCTTCACATATCAATAGACAAAAACTTCAGTTTTGCTGTAACTAATATTATGTCACTCTTGCCATCAGTTGGTCCTAAAATACGCTTTCAGTCTTTTGAGGAGAATAAACATATACTTACAATATCTACTCCTTGCTTATCTGCACGCGTTATGAATACAAAAAAAGTGGACAAAATAACGGATATCAACGGAGCAATTGCTGGCAGCCAGAAAAACCTCCTGTTTTTCTTTCCCTGTGCGCATAATATGAAAGAATGAGAAAAGCATTTACGAACTCCTAACGATTAATTAGGGAATAATAGCAAAATGCATGAAGGGGTGGTATAATGTCTTACAATGTATTTGGTGACCAGAAGAAAACCCAAAAAGCTTGTTCCGATGACTATAGTTTGCCAGTTCCACTGCAACATAAGTGTTATCAAATTATTCGTCAATTTTGTGTTCAACATACAGACACCAGTAATACCAACAGTTGGCAATTTTAAATTTAGGCACGGACTTGTTCAGATTAGAACTCCTGGTTATTAATAATTGGCATGTATATTGAGAGAGAGAAGGAGAGTACTCCATGATGGGCTGTACTGAATACTGAATGCAGCACAGAGATAATATCAGTTTTCGTTGTGAACATTTTAGTTCTAATGCCAAGGAAACCCTTGAGCTGTTGAAGGGAAATTGTGATAGCAGCACCCCCCATAAAACCGACAATAGCAGCATGGGATAGGAAGTCAATCAAGAATCCTAACCTGATTGAAAAAATAAATAAATAATTTAACCATAAGATTATATGGTGTGTTATTAAACAGTGTAACATTTTCGTTGTGACTGGTAGCAGTTGCACAAGACATAAACTTCAGTGGTTGAAGTGTCTAAATGCAAAATCCATATATTGGGCGGTAGTGTTGTCATACCTAAGAACACCAAGCGTTGCTTGAGTAATTCCAGCAAAAAAAGTGGCTGTAAAAGCAAGTCGCTGATATTCTGCCGCATTTGTATTAGGATCGATCTCATTACTAAGTAAGGTCCCCAACAAGAGAGAAACCACTGCTACAGGTCCTATAGCAATATCACGAGAGCTACCCATGACAGCATAGATCAATGGTGGAACAAAACTTGAGTCTGTAAACGAGTAGAAAGAACAAAATGAAAAAGGATCAGTCTAACGTGCAAAGGAAAAAATTTGAGCTGCTGGTGAGAGGCAAGTAGAGTCTTACACAGTCCATACTGTGGAGCCAAATGTGCAAGCTTGGCGTATCCAATATCCTGTATTTCAGCCAAGCATTAGAAGTTAGAACCTTAAAAAATGGGGCATGCAACATGAATTATCCTCGTAGTCTTCAAAACTTGAACTCCACTGTAAAGCAAACTTGAGTACCTGAGGAATGCAAAGACTTGCAATAGTGAGACCAGATATTAAATCCCCTCTAAATTTTTTAAGGTTGTAACTTCTTCCCCACTTAAGTATTGGGAATATGGCCTCAATGCCGAGGATGAACTTCCTTGATTTAGATTGATCTTTGAAGGGTCTTAGAGGATCATCAGCAAAGAAAGTTTCTTTTATGGTGGCTTGGAATTCCTTGAAGAGGTTCTGTCTTGGAGGAATTGCCACTTTGTAGACTTGTGGTGCCTGACCATGTGAAGAAGACGACATACTTCTCAGATCGACCTCTTTAGTTTCAAGATTTTGATCAGCATAAGGATCCATTGAAGTCATCAACCTGGACCTTCAGTCTGTAACACAGGGAAAAGTCATGACCAGAAATACTGGAAAAAAAAATAAGGACTTCAAGGAGTGTGATAAGGAATCACAAAATATAACATGTTGCTTGAAGCTCTAATATATAGTCCAATAATGAAGATAATGAGGCACGTAATATGGAATTTAGATGTTGATTTATGATTGATACATCCTACTAAGTATGAGAAAATTCTGAAATGTTTACTAACCTGAATAGAGGAGGGGGTACGTGATAGAAGATTTGAATGATCACTTGTTCAAGCTGTATGCCTTCTTAAGCAGGTAAGCTTTGGATTATAACCTCAAAGACTTTATCTTTCAGGTCAATGTTCTCAAGCTGGGATTGGAAAACAAGACCAGATAATGTGTGAACCGGATCGAATGAATAATATATGTCAAAATCATGCATTTCAATGCTTAATTTTCAATCCTGACTAAACTGCCCTGGAATTAATGCACCCAAGTCAGACAGTCTTCTAGCAAATATCTGTCGTAACTTCAGAAGAATGGCGGGCAATACGATAAGTATTGCACAGCAAACTTAGCACATCTAGAATTTAATAAAATCACATTACAATATGCAATTTCTATGTGCTTTTTAAAATTCACAAAGTCAATAAAGCTTAAAAATAAAGAAAAAGACAAAGAAGTTAAACATGTCAATGGCAACCATTCATTGGAAGTACTATAGTTCTTGGGAGTGGAACTGTTAGCCGATTTATCATGTCAAATCTCAAGACTAATTTGATCAAAAGAAAGATTTCACAGATTTTATGATGACTACCAAGATGTCCAATTTAAGCTAAAGATAATCAGAGAATACAGTTCGCATCAAGGAAGACCGATGACAAAATTTTGTATCCAATTAACAATATATGATGGTCTTTGTATGCACCTCTTCACAAGCACAAGTGAACTCACGCACTAGTCCCTCTCACTTACAAAAACATAGATACAAAATTCTCAATTATCATCTTTTCTTACTTCCGAACAATACAAAACACGTAACTCCTAGACAAGATTAGAAAGGAATCAAATTCTTAAACCTCAAAAAAACCATAAGGTCATTCCAAACGGAAATAAACAACATTGAAAAGTCCTTAGTCCAAACCGTGTTTTGACTGTCCAACACAGTCACAATAATTGAATCTCACTTAATAACTTACTGATGTGAAGATCAATATATAATTACCACATCCTAGTCAAATTAGATGCAGATCCATAATTTACATCTATGTTATATAATAGCATAAGTTCTCATTAACGTAGCGCCGCAGAATTTACTTGGTTTCACTTTATATGGCTGCAGGGCAAAACAGTAAAGAACATGACAGCATAATTCATTCCGAACTACACAACCAAAATGTGGACTTTTCCTAAGTTCCAGCTCTTTATGATTTATGGACCACCAAGTGCTTATTCCAAAATCGTTTGGAGAATAGTCTAAAATAGACTCCCAACAAACACATAATTCCTAGGCTTCTCATGCAAGCCGTTGGCAGTGGAGGATTCCAATTACACTAACACCAAAAGTATTCTTTTTTCTTCACAAACTCACTTTAACCCTTCCCATGTCAGAATTCGTGTAAAGCATAAAAAAAATATACAAAGGCAGAATGACCAACAACGCACGGAAGAGTCATAAAAAAAAAAGAAAAAAAACAAACAGAAAAATTTATAAATGCTATATATATGCATATGCATATCTCAGGAGGGAATTAATACCCAGAAATTAAGAGTAAACTGAACAGGTTGGACTTCCACTCCCCACGTACCATTACCATCCGTTTTCCTTCTCACATGTCTCTCTGAAAAGACTCGACTTTCTACTTTTGATCGTAAAAGCCAGAGCAGACAAAGTGAGGAACGCATCAGGGCTTGGGAATGGAGCAGTTACATTAAAGAAAAAAAACCAACAGAAACAGGCACAGTCAGCGAAAAGTTTGTCCTTAAACATGTTGTGTTACAAAAGCACTTTGTTACTAAATTTATTTAAGGAAAACAAATAACCCCAATCACTGTCCAGGTTCGATGAATCGTTGGGGTTCTGTTCCAATTGTTAACTCTTGAATCTGAGGTTTGGTTAACAATAGTAAATCGCGGAGGACAAACCCTATTTGGTCACGCAGAAAAAATGTGTATCCAACAGTCCGACAGAAAGAAAAAATAGAAAAGAAGATCCCCAAATAAAAAAATGAAAAGGTTAAAGCTAGCTAATGTCCCCACGATACCTTTCCAAGCTTTACAAAGTTTATTTTTACTATGGATTACAATTATTATTATTATTAATATTTGCATGGTAACACTGTCTTTCTTGCCGTGGTTGAAGTCTCTCATTTATATTTCTAAAATAAATAAAAAATTATTAAAAATTTGACACTTTAAAACAAACAAGATGGAGTAGGAATTACTCTATTAAAAATGCTGTAACGTGCAACTTTCAAACGTAGGATAGCTGTTTTTTTTTTTTTTTAGTTTATTT
>Ga0209489_101050_pt1 | contig 56136 bp, 33 predicted proteins | sample SiratrowhiteBW_FD_187527 | JGI IMG/M metagenome (GOLD analysis project Ga0209489, IMG submission 187527) | Root nodule microbial communities of legume samples collected from California, USA - Siratro white BW (SPAdes) (version 2) | ecosystem: Host-associated > Plants > Roots > Nodule | place... | reverse complement strand
TTATTAAGTGCCCTTTCAATTTTTATAAAAAAAAAAAAAAACTTTCAACTTTTATAAAAAAAGTAAATAACAGAAAACTTGTTTTGTTACCAAAAAAGTGTCGATTTCGAACTCAGACACCGTTTTGTGATACTTAGCTTGATGCCAGCAAACCACTGAGAAAAGTCAGTAGAAGGCATTGCTTGGTATATGTGCTTTTCAGGTGAACTCAAACTATTGGTAGAGTGAAGCTGTAAAAACTCAATAACCGTTGAAAAAAAAAAAAACTTTTTACTTTTAGCAGTTGAAGAACTCTTGTGGGTGTCCACGCAATAATTGTACACAAGTTGTGGTGAGACAAATGCATGTGTGAGTAAAAATTGTTAATTATTTGAAATGATATTAAGGGCATGAGTGATATTAAATAAGTGAAGCTGGTAGCTTTCCCTTTTGTGAAAGATAAATAGGATTGTGAGTGATGATAGTGTTAGATAGTGTAACATGATGGATTTGTGTGACCCATATAGTGATGGTGGTGGTGAGAAGCAAGGCGTGGTTGATATTAAAGATGAAATTAAGGTAAGAAAAGGGCGGTTCGTAGTTGAAAAAGAGGAAATGTTGGATCTATGGCCATTATGTTTCTATAATTTGGTGCGTGGAATAATGGACCATGCCATTATCTCTTAAAAACTGTCATGTTAATGATGGAGATTGAAGGTCATGGAATGCAAACCCTCCAATCTCATGCCTTTGATGGGTCGATTATATCCACTTGGTTTCCTATATCCTACGTAATGGTCCAAATTGTTATCCTTTTACCCGAACAAAGAACAATATATGTTCCAATTCCATTTGGCAGTTGTTTTAGGTATATTTTCATGCCGAAAGGACTTCTTTCCGCCTAAAATTGTCAAACCCCTTTTCTTAGATAACATTTGTACTCTTTTTGGAGTCCCTTGGATAATAACTCATACGTTACCAGATTATTCATATGGGAATTACTTTGAAAAATGTGTTTTATTCTAATAAGATGAAATTAACATAAATACATATTTAGTCTATTATGACCTTGATCGTCTAATCATAACTAGATACATTTCACGTCATTATATCTAATCATATAGGTACACGTGTAGATAAATTATTCACCAATTTTATTTATTAGTTGATCTTTGATAATATCAAAATTTATAGTATGTCTAATTAAGATGAGTTTTTTATTAAAAAATATTAAAATAAAATACATCAATAATATTTATCTTTATAATTAAAATTACATAATATAATAGTAAATGTTAAGTTAGACCATAATCAAGTAAATATCTAAGTTATATAAATAATATTTTATTGATATAGGAAAATCAACATAACAAAACTAAAATAATATAATTAAGGAAACAAGAGTAAAATTAGGAGTTATAGACCGTAATTATATAAATTTAATTACAGCTTTATAGAAGACAAACCTCATTATAAACAAAAAATACCCTTAGGATCATTAAAACCCTTTTTGGATGTCATGTTTTGTTTACAAGTAAACTCATAAATAAAATAGATAAATGAAATAGTTATTGCAATATCTAAGAATTATCCTTCTTAATCAATTTCAATGATAAAATTGACTCAAACAATAGTGTGTTAAGTAAATTATATTATAATATGATGTTAGCTAAGTTTACTTATCCAAAAATAAACTCAAATGATATTATGTTAACTAAGTTTACTTATCAAAAGATTGACAAATGATATTATGTTAAGTAAGGATAGCAAATGAACATGTCTTAATTTTGACCTACAATCTCCACATTGAAGTGTAGGGGGTGGGGGGTATGAGATATGTGATATGATCTTCAAGTGTAAATATAATTTAGGATTGTCTGTGTAATTTTTATTATGTATTTTAATTAAGTAGTTAAATGGTCATATTATTGAAAAAAACTACAATCAATGAATCATTTATATGAGAAAAAATTATAAATTTGGTGGGAATTAAAAACCAGTTAGTAGGAGTTAATTACTAATAATCATTAAAGGTTATTTACTGAATAATATTAATGTGAAATTTAAAGGGCTTTATATAATTTGGCCTATAAAATGATGTATTTAGAAATGTAATGGAATATATAGATGGTGTTCTGGGTTATAAGAACCCAAATCTGATCTGTTCCCTTACTTGTCAAATAGGCATACTTATCCCTGTCCTTTCCCATTTTAAATTACTAAAATATTTTTAATTTATTAGGTAACTTAAAAACTTATATTAACTTGTCTTTAGTTTTGTAATTTATTTCTAGGTCATACATTTTCATTTTTATTCTTTTTTATAATTATTTGACCTTTATCCAATTTTTATTTGATACCATCATTTGATATTGACATTGGAGAAAAGAATATGTATATCCTTTTAATATTGAATACTTCATAATATCATGTTTCCTTTCCTAATGAGAGATAAATTTTTACTTCAAAGATGAAGATGAAAAAGTCAAACACATTGTTTGGTCCCATTGTCATCCCTAATGTTAAGTGAGCTCACCTATGATATGATGTTAATTGAACTCCTATAAAAAAATTAACATGAATGATATAGTGTTAATTAAGATCACTTATTTAAAAAATCAACTCAATTTATATAATAGCGATTCAAATTTCAAATACTTTGATATATATTTGATAAAATTAGTGATTAATAAGTCTACTTTGTTAAATAGTAGTTGTATGACATGTATATCTAAACATATTTTGGATACAAATAATGCAATAAGCAACAAACAACCAAATCATAAAAAATAGTTACTAACCTTACTTTTGATCTCTATGCTTTGAGCTTGAGAGGTTAAGCTAATAAATTATCATCATAGTAATATATGAGAACTAATAATAAATGTTGATTCATACCTTACTTTATATCAATGTTTTTGTTAAAAAAAAAATCTTATTAAGACCAAAAAAATCATCATAATAAAAATCCATTACAATTTACATAGATATGATTATAGAGACCTTATTACAACTTTAAAGAAGAAAATCTTACTATAAATAAATATTATAACACCTTAAGGGACAAGATACCATCGATACACTTAAAAGATTTGCTATACTCTTAGATAGAACAATATCAAAGAATCTTGAGATATCAGAAGAACTTTATTTCTTATGGATCAATACCTATAAACAATATCTATCAAACAAAGAGGAACAAACAAGGATAAATAGTCATCCTAATCTTAGAGGAAACCCTTGTGGAGATAGTATTGATTTTTAATTAGAATTAAATTTGACACCAATAACTTACAATCTTTTAATACAAATTTTATGTACATTATTAAATGAAATTTCAATTGGGATATAAATCAAAACCAAAACGGTACACCCAATACAAACTGAATGGCATCAAGTTGTGTCCGTTCTAATGTGGTCGCGAAAAACACATCCAAACCCGTCTTCTAAGTGAATAAATTAATAAGTACATGCTTCAATGGCTGTCTCTTTATAATTCTATCTTAAACTTGAAAGCAAGTTGAACGAGCAGTTATGGAAATTAGAAAGAAAAATAAAGAGGTAGGGGTTTCACATAATTCATAAATACTATGTAAAACGGTTGTTGGGAAGTGAAGGACACGAGTTGTATTATTTATTGTGAGTGGAGTTGTTAAGAAACAAATGATGTCATATCATTGTACATAGGATCATGAATAATATATGGATGGTCTGAATAGGATGGGAAGAGTAGTAGTTATGCTAGACGTGCTAGATGGAACCAAACATGAAACTTTGAAATCTGACCCCATGCATTGGTGTTATCTGAAACACTTTTGAAGTGCTGAAGATGGAGAGAGAAAGAAAGCTAGAAGCTTAAGAATCTTTGGTGGGAATAATGACTACACTGTTGTTGGCCTGTTTTTCTGTTCTTCCTCACACCATACCACGTACTTCTACTTTCAACTTTGTAACTAGGGAAACCACTTGTTGCTTCTTACTTAGCTTTCTCAGAAAAGTCTAAATTTTGCAAAAGGAAAAAAAAGAAAGGTTTAGCTTTTTTATATACTGTTATTAGTACAAATTTTTGACACATCCATGGACAAGTTTATCATTTATACCAAGTTGTAATTAGATAACAATTTAAAGGCACCGTTTCATAGACTATTTAGTTAAAAAAAATTAGAGTACACTAACTCAGAGACACTGAAAATACTGTAGCACATTATTAATTTGATCATATCTCCCACTCTCTTTTTATATATCCCAAAACCTCCTTTTCTTCCTCTGACTTCTCTGCTCCCTAACTCTCCACTTCTTTCTTACCTATTCTTTCCCATAATTAAACATCAATACCCACCATCTCTATGTCTCTCTCTCCCCATTTACTCCTTCTTTGCTTTTTGTTCCTTTTCAGTTAAACTTAAATAAAAAAGAAAAATATCTGAGGCCACACCTTGCCCTCTATCAGTGTTTCAGAAACATAGAAAACTCAATGACCAGTTTTGTCTTCTCATAAACAGTCATAGCTAGGAAAGCTACACTGGAAACAGATGTCTCCAATTTCAAAAGCAGTTTTTAGGTGATTTAAGAAGCAGGCCACTTTCATCTTGAAATTTGAGAGGGTATGCAACCTTCTTGCACTGTCATCTATGTACTTAAGTACTGCTTCTCTTATTTTGGTTTTCACTTTTGCTTGTCTCAACTCTTTGTTGGGTGTTTAGATAAGTCTGAATCACTGAATAAAGGAAATGGTATGTGGATTTTACCTTCAAACTTCATGTCATACCATCAGTGCCCCGTTTTGCCTCCACCAAAATCTCTCTCTATAGCCAAGGCTCCACAGTAATTTTCCTCTCTAAACTATCATAAGTAGGTTTTCTTTGCTGCTGAACTGTGTCTTTGTTTATACAGAATGAAACAAGCATCTGCATGCAATTCTTTGTTTTTGATATGTTGATGTTGTTGGATCTCCATGTTAATTTTTTTTCTTTGTCTGTTTTGTGTGCTGAATGATGGTCTTACTGTCTCTAAATTTTGGCTTGCTCTAACTTTGGCTTGCTCTAACTTATGGTGTTCAAGTTTTATCTGGGTGCTTTCTCCTCTCTCTCTCTCTCTCTCTCTCTCTCTTATCAGGAGACACTCGTCAATCTCCTTCGTCAATGAGTCCTTCGAAATATATAATAAGAAAGAATCTCCATAGCAGATTCGACATTGATTTCAAAATAGATATAGTATATTACTACATATAGTCAACAATTACACAATTTTGATGATACTTTTGGCCATGATGAAATGTGAAAACACTAATATTGCCTAACTTATTGTTCATGAACTTCATGGCATGTCCTTGCTAATCACTTGCAAAAAAGCAGGCGATGCAACAAGCATGTGTGAAGATTCAGTCAGTATGAGTTCCTTGCTAAAGATTTAAAATTGTATTCCACAATCTGAATTTCACCTTAATTTCAAATATTCTATCACACTTTTGTAAATCAGATGGCTTTGAATGTTTCATACTGAGAAATAGCATTCTTGTTTTTCTGAATTTTTACTCGACAAGTCTGAAAAACTAGAATATAGGATAGTTGGATTTTGTGTTGAAAATAGTAATAGTTTTTAAACATTACACTTTGTAACCGAATATGTCATAACAAATGATGCAACTAAAACATGGTTTTGTTAGTAGATTTGAGTAGAGTTACGATCACTGCTAGAAAACCAATTTGTAGCTTTTACTGCATATGGAGAGTATTTTATCTTCGATCCGAATCGCCCATTTGGCTGGCCAAACTTATAATGAAACAAAAGCACCAACTAGAAATGTTTTCGAGCTGGGAAAATCCATTTTTAAGGCCTAGATATCATAAATCACGGTACTTGGATGAGTATCTAGTCATCTTTCACAGTATCAATATTGACTCGATTTTTTTATGATTGCTTACTGAGCTGATTGATTTTCTTGGCTTACCTAATTGCAGGATAAAGTAAATATCGCAGTGCAAGCTCAGAAATAGATTTTATTCTGGATAATCTAGTGGTTAACTCCCTCACCTATTTGATAAATTAGATTCTAACTTGAGCACAGCTACATCATGAAGCCAAACTTTGATCTTGAAGTTGAGGCATATGCAGAATATGAATCTGAAGTAAGCAGCCAGGTTGCTTCCAATGTTTCTATTCAGGAAACCTCTATAGGTCCTTGTAGTGACAGCCTCACTTACATTTCCCACACCACAAATCCAATAGGGATTCATCCTAATTCAGATGCTATTTCACTTGACTTAAGTCTCAACTTCAAGAACAGTGAGCCAGGGGGAAGAGATTCAATAGGATTCTCATTCTCAAGCACTAGCGAAAGCAGCAATGAACCTGCCTCTCAAACCACAGCCGCGACCATACCACGAGTCTTCTCTTGCAACTATTGTAAGCGCAAATTTTTCAGCTCTCAGGCTCTTGGTGGACACCAGAATGCCCACAAGAGAGAAAGAACATTAGCAAAAAGGGCTTTGAGAATGGGATTTTTCTCTGAAAGGTATGCCAATCTAGCATCTCTCCCTCTGCATGGTTCTTTTAGGTCCTTAGGAATAAAGGCACACTCTTCACTGCACCATGGTTTCTCACCAACGATGAGGCCTCCTGAGGTAAAAAACAATGCAAGATTTGATCAAGGGTATGTTGGCATTCCAATATTCTTGGAGGATGAGGAGTCAGATTTGTTGTGGCCGGGTAGTTTTCGTCAGGTTGTTGAGGCAGGTGATAGTCATCAGAATTTCATACTGACTGGAAGTTCAGATTTGAGTTTTACTGGGGTAAATCCACCTGTAGACGTAGAGAACTCAACACCAGATTTGACTTTGAAACTTTGAAGTAAGTCATTTGGTAGAGTTCTGGCCTTGAGTTGTCTGCTTTATTGTTATGTTATTGTACAGTAAGACATGCATGCAAGGGGCCATGATTGCCAGATTGATTCCTATACTTGTTGGGTTTCCTTTTACTTTCATTTTCAGTTTTCTCTTAGGAATCTTGCTTTGGTATTTTGCTTTGTATGTTTCTAATTGTATAAGGGCTCCGGGAGGACAATTTTGGAGCTTCTGTGCTTGTTATATAAATCATGTCTTTCCTTCACTGTAATTATTGATCTTCTATGTGTTTTTTGTCTTTTGTTTTTATTCTGGATTTATATTGACAACTTAACCGATCTTATTAAACTAGTAGTACTATTTATCTCCTTTACTTAGGAATAAAAGTCATGAAAGTTGCTATATTTTATTGTGGTGGATAATTTGATACGAGTTCTAATAATAACGGATATTTTCGTGCTATCATCTTGGAGCTGATAAAGGCTACTTGTATTGACTAGTGAAATTCCACTCTTCAACGTGGTTGCCTCTGTGGCCAACAACAAAGACATGATATGTTTGTCTTACGACAGTTTATTACCAACCAAGAAAGATGAAACATACCAAATGGGAAACAGAAAATAGAATGCTTAATAACCACAAATATTTTCAATTCAATAGCAGTCTTACTGATTTTTCTTGGTTCGTTTGTCACAGCTACCTCCAATACACAATAACTTAGATTTTCTGTCCCGTTTTCTGGTTTGCCTAGGGGAGGTTGTGCCCACAAATTATTGAATAAAAAAGAATGAAAGATAATTATTCTCATTAATTGACTAACTGATATGAACAGTAGGCTTATATACAAATAACAGATGTATATAATGAACTAACTAAATTAACAGTTATAATGAACTAACTAAATTAACATTTATAACGAATTTCAACTAAGTATACATATTAACGTTAGTACTCCCCTCAGTATGGGAGGAAGATGTTCTAATAACAGTTAGAGTGAGGATTTTGGCAGAAGCATTGTGAGAAGGTCTCACTTGGTGACAGGTTTGGACATGAACCAAGGGAATGGTACCCTCATGCACCTTTCACGAACACAATGGCTCTCAAGTTCTATATGTTTGTTTTGTTTGCGATGTAAATCATGGCCTAATTATCACTAAATACAAGCAAGCAAGTTTACCGAATTTCCATCAGCACATAAGACAACCATGGTAGTTCACTAGCATGGCAACTTCAGCCAATGACTATACGCAGCTTCAGCTGAGCATCTACTTATGGAGGTATGCATTTTGGGCTTCCAAAAAACTAGAGAATCCTCGATGAACACACAAAACCCAGTTGCAGATTCCCTTGTATAAGGACAAACTTCCCGGTCAAAATTAGCAGAAGACTGTAAGTGAAGGCTGGACATAGCAGAAAATAGTATTCCTTGACCAGGGAACGCGTGCTTTTGATGTATTGCAGCAGCTGATAAGCCACATCAAGGCGAGTAGTGCGAGGTTGAGAGACAAGTGGAATCAGTTTATGCACAGCATAGCTGATGTGTGGTCTTGATATTGTCAGTTAAATCTGCCAGTAAGATGTCTATACATTCAATAAAAGCTGTGTTAATTTTAGATTGGGGGTCCATTGGTGGTGGCAGAGGGTCTACATCGAATAAATCAGTATCTTAGAGTAAAAACAGGGCTTATTTGCTTTTTGAGAGGACAATGCTTTTGCTGGTCTGTCCTCCTTGAAGCCCCAAAAAAGTATTTCAATTGTCCAAGACCTTTAAGCTTGCAGTGAGACTTGAAAATAAATTTCAGGACCATCATTTGTTGCTGATTGAACTTGCAATGATAATATCATTGACTTTTTTACAAGAAAGAATTACCACTGCTTTTGGTGATAAAGGAGTAATCGCTCCTTGATTGCCAGAAGCCATGCTGCAGAAATGTTGTTGTAAATTTGGTGTTTGGTGAACCATGTCTTGAGGCTTGCCTCAAGCCATAAATTCCCCCTATAAATTCTCCCCCTGATTTGGAGAATATGTGAAGGATGATATTCTTGAGAAATTTCCGTATAAATCTCAAAAACTAAATCTCCATTTAGAAATGCATTGTTGATGGCCATTTACTGCAACCAATGAAATGACACTAATGTTGTAATTTTTGCCGCTAGAGGAAAATGTTTTGGTAAAATCCAAACCAGCTTGTGTGAATTCGTTTGTTATCAAATGGCCATGTATCAGTCCTTAGACCCATCTGCCGTGCTTAATTTTGTAAACGCATCTATAACCAATTGTGTGTTTATCAAGAGGAAGTGCAATAGTACTTATTGTTGCCTTCTATTATTTTTGTTGCAATTCCTCTGTAATGTGCAAATTTGACTGTTTGACATAAAATTGAGGTTCAAATTCTGTGGAAACTCGACAGAAGAAGGATATGTATGAAGCAGTTAGTTTGCCATAGAAGGGAAATATATATTAAACGGATGAGTGATCTATGTGGTCAAGAAATTCTTCAAAATGCAATGTGGATGAAGATAAATTTTATGTATTAGATAAGGTGTCTGAATTATGGCCTGTTAAATTATTAGATAAGGGGCATTGGACAAAAAGGACTTTAAATGGATTGTTTAAAGGTTGGCCTGATGGGATCGGGTTGAAAGGAAAAATGTTCTCTGGAAGCAAACATCTCTGGGGATAAAATTGTTTTTTTTTTTTTCAATATCACATTATTTTGTAGCCTTATGTAACTCCTGTGGCATCCAATAAGAATAACATCAGTAGCTCCGGTAGAAATTTTGTGTCTCTTTGATGCAAGTGTGATGAATAGCATAAAGGCATTGTACTCTAGTCTTTTGAATAAAGAAACTCAAATGGAAACTTGTTCAAACTGTTGAAGGAAGAAGCCCTTTGGTGATGAAGGCACCAGTGTAGACACTAAATCCACAAAATGAAATAGGAACATGTGATTGAAAGTTTTTCTTTCAATGCCCAAGAAATGGCCACTATATTAAGATGCTGATGTTTATATTCAGCAACAAAGTTTTTCTGAAGCCTTTCTACACAAGAGAACTGATGATTCAGCAACAAACTGATTCTCTACATAAGCAAGAAATTATGATATTATAGTAGGACATTCTGATTTATGTTTCTTAGACATAGCTACTTAAAACCTGCTACAGTCATCTAATATCATTACAGATTAAATCAAGTATACTATTCTATTTAGCTATATAACTATATATATCAATGGAATGCAAATGCAGGGTTCTTGTACGATATTATTTTGTATTTATTGTTTATTACATTGATAACTTAAACGGACAAATCTTGAGTGCTAATATAGTGAAACCACGCAAAAGAACATAGAGTTCATCTTGAATGTTACCTTTCCCAATCTTATTCAAAATCTTCTGGTCTTGAATTTAAAAGGGCAAGGAATTGAAAGCAACAGTTAATTTAAAACAAGGTATGAACATTATGTATTAGTCACAAAACTCGAATTCTGCCAATTCTTACAACACTTACTTTTGTAGTGACGGGAACAAGGTTTTAAATTACAGTCACAGTAACTCGTCATAACCATTAAATTAAAAGGAATTGAAAGGCGATAACGAAGACTTTAAGTTACTCTTGTAGTTATTTGATACTCCTCTTGCAATTTTGTCTTGTTTCTTAATATTGCAGGAAATCATGGATGAATGTGGTTGACATGGTCACAAGTACTATATATCTCATCAACTTTAGAAAGCATAAATGTTATGGCTAAAATTATGGTTAAGTAGTGTTTTTTAAAACCGTGATCTAGAAGTAAACAAAAGAATTTTCTATCAAGAAGTGAAATGAATCCAAAATAGAAGAGAACAGGATTATAGCTGAAGTGGTCAAGATTCAGAGTTGCATCAGCATCAGAAACTTGACTGATAACATGTGTCTGAGAAGAATTTGACTTAAACTCAATTGGGAATTGGAGGGAATCCATGTAGCTTAAAACAAGGATCAACAGTGTGATCATGGAACCCGCAATGAGAGCAAGTAGGACCATATATTTTTCTGAGACTTTGCCTTTGGATTATTAGCAGAAGATCTGAGTGAAGTACTCACACACACTTGACAGAAAATGCCATGTATTGTAATTTGAACTGCTGAGAGGCTATGAAAGCAGTAGAAGACTATGTCCATAGGAATTATGGAGGAAAAAAGGATGTGAAGGATCTTCCATTGTTGAAAAAGCTTAGCAACTCCTTCTTATGACATATTGAAAATAAAGAGAATGAAAGAAAACGATTCTTATTGATTCACTAACTGCTTTGGACAACTTATCTTTATATACACAAATGCAAAGTAACTCATGTATATTTAAAATAACTATAATCACTGATTTCAACTAATATATAAGTCTCATTTTATTTTATATTTAGGAATTTAACCTTATCAAATTATTTATATTAATTCACGTATCTTATCAATCAATTGAGCTAGATTAGATTTCTTATTATATAATGTATCATTTCATAAATTTTTTCTGAAATTTCATGTAACTTATTATAAGTCATATTTAACTTATTGATAAATAAAGAAGTAAAATAAAATTTAATTAGAATAATCATGGTATATTTTTGCTTGTTAACCAATCTTGAATGTCCATTTTCCATATCATTCAAAATCATAAATTTTATGAAAATCATTTTAAACTGGTATTACTATTACTATTTTATTTTTTATACTATACATTTTGCTCTTAGTTTTTGAAAGGTTTAAGTAATGTTTTTGCCATATTATTTATTTATATATTTTCAGTTTCTTTCCATTGATAAAAATCGGTCCAATTTGTCTTTTTTTCTTTCTATTCAAACTGAATTAAAATGTCGATATTATTTAGTGGCAGTAATTTTAACCTTTCACGAAAAAAGAAAATAATGTCACTAAAAATCATTATTAGTGAGTATGTTGGTAGGTCGAGATAGGCTCCAAGGGTTATGAGTTTATAGGAATTTTTCTGACTCCTATAATAGCCCCTTTCCATGCTCTTTTGAAGGAAATATAAGATTATTTATAAGTTAATAATAGATTTGAATGCTCATCTATATATTTCTTAGCTATAATAATTAATACTGATAGTTTGAGTAATATTGTCACTAGGAAAGACTACCATGCTAATTTAATTTAGATAAGAGATACATTATTGCATTGAATTAAAAAATTAAGAAAATAAATTATTATCAATTTAAAACTAAGTTGTGAGGCATGAATACAATAAATATATAAATTGAATATAATAAATATGTAATGGAAAAAAGATAATTAAGTTTTTAATAAAAACATAACGACCTCAATGTATAATAGTATTGAATGGTGAAAGCAAGAAATCCTTACATCAGAAAATGGATTGGAAGCATTATACATCACTTAGTGTGATGATAATCTTTCCTACAAAATGATAATCTTTCCTATATCACTCGTACCTCATGCTTAAGGATGATATTTTACGAAAGCAATTAAAAATAATTAAAGGATTAAAATCGGTTTAAAAAATATTAAGAAACTAAGTCGTGTCGCTACATAATTAATCACCAAAAAATAATAATAAAATAATAAACCATGACTAAAACGAGGAACTCTTTTATTTTTAAGAGAGAAAATAGTACACTCTGACTCTGAAATTTTTCTGTTCTTTTTTGTTCCATTTCACTTGCATCAACCACTGGAAGGTGAAAGATGGCAGAGGAGAAGCCAAACGGAGTAAAAGAAGAAGCGAAAGAGGAGAGAAAGGAGAACTTATACGACGTCGTTCAGCAACTCATCTTCGAACCTTCCAAGATCAAGGCCACCCTCCTCCCTCTCTTCACCGAAGCTTCTAGAAACTACTCTCGCCAGCTCCTTCTCTGCTTCCGTCAAGGCTCTCCCCTCCGACGCCTCTTCTTCATCTCCGTCAGTCTCTCTTTATCATTATGATTTTCTTATAATGTCCAATTCATTATCTATTTTTGAAGTTCCTAATCAAGGATCTATGTGTTCAAAATACGAATTAGCACTTGGTAGCACACTAATATATGTGATATGAAGATTTCGCTTTCCTGATTTTAATAAAGTAAGATAAAGTAGAATCTCACACAAGCTTTCATGTTTCACTTTATGGCAAATCGATTAGGTTAATTTATTTTATTATTAAAATTTAATTTAATCTCAGTATGTTATCGTTAAAGTCTAATTTAGGTTGGTTTATATATTGCTTTTAATGTGACATATTAGAAATGAAAAATGATGTGGAAAACAAAAGTTACTTTGGAAACTTCTGGAATAGTTTAATACTTTCTCTGAATTCAACTATAAGAAAAAAAAATTATTATGTTTGATAGACTTATATGTAAACAGATTTTAATTTCTTAAACCTTATTTTATGTTATTATTTCAAAAACATTGTTATTTGTAAATTTAAGCGCCATTCTCGATAAATATAATTGAAGATGATTTATAAAAATTACATTTTTATTATATAAAAACAAAATATTAAATGATTTTGATTTGTGGTTCTAATTGATGCAGGTTGGGACAGTTGCTCTTGTTGCTCTCTCAGGGCTTGTTGCTTTTATGCTCTTCTTTTTGGCTGCAACTATAAATGCCATTTTTGTCTCCCTTCTAATTTCTTTGGCAGTGGCTGGAGGGTTCTTGGCTCTATTCCTTGCTTTTGTGACAGCTATATATATCGGAGCACTATCGGTGGCCATATTTGCCATTTCCACAGTTACTTTTTGGGCTGTTGTGGCTATTGTTATTACTGCAGGTAATGTCCTGTTTGGATAAACATCTAAATAAGATAAAGTAATTTGACTTCTCTGAAGTTAAATTTAGTGGATGCACGAGTTAGAATCAGGTTCTAACAAAACTATTTTATTTTATATAAAGTAATTTTAATTTTGGAGAAACTGAATTCCTTTTATTTTATTCTTACTTTCTTCTTTTACAAGTTCTGATTGAGAAGTTTATTCAAGCAAAACCTAAACTGTTACAGTGATTTTGATTGGTTGTATGGACTATCAGCATCTATGTTTTTTAACAATATATAGCTCTAAAGAGGATTCCATGTCACTTAAGATTCTGAATTTCAATTGAGAAAGGAAGACTGACAGCTATTTCATATTAAGCATTTTGTTAGTCTGTTATCCTACCCAGAAGATACTTGAATCTACTGACAATAGGTTTCTACCCTAATCACGGCATGCATATAAATGATATATTGAATTTGAATATTTCGCATGAAATTGTATTGATACTAGCCATATTTTCTTGACAAGGACCTCCTACAGAACTACCTAGCGGAGATGTATATGCCCACTATTTGAGTTTTGTACACTTGCCAGCCAAATAGATGCTTCATTCAAGAAATGCCTTATAAACTCCCTTTTATCTCAATATGATGTCGACTTTTGATAAACTTCTCCATAAAAAGGTGAAATGAAGTGAACATCTCCAGTAAGCTTAATCAACTTATACACTTTTTTAGAAATTTTATTATCTTACTTATCCAAAAGCTAAAGTGTACAAGTTCATTTTAGTTTATTGGAGAAACTTAATTATTTTACCTTATTTTCACTTTTGGAAATGCATATAGAGAAAATTATCCAAGCAGGATCTAAAGCATATAACTAAATTATGGACTAGTAATGTACAGAAGCTAGCCACTAAAGAGCTTGTGGCATCTCTAACTTTATGATGCCAATAGATTTGGTTCCTCTCTTTGTTTTACCTTTTCGAGAATAGAGAATTTTATGACTTTGGCCTTTTATTAAGTCCTACTTGTGTGAGCTCTGACACTATATATATTGCCTGCACATGAAAATAATGTGATCCAGGATGGGTTGGATTCCTTTATACCTTGTGGCTGGGAACTAGAAAGAGCCTTGGATTTGCAAAGCGGTCTTTGAGTGTTACTGGCTCTGCAATTGCTACTCATTCCGCTGCTTGGGGTACGCGCAACCTTGCGGACAAAAAATCAATTTAGGTGCTGGTCACATATAAAAACCCTGTGCACAAATCTTACGCATGCATGTTTGTTGGAATGGCGAAAGCATCTTATATTTCATCTCACCCGTGGTTTGATCTCAGTGGTTGTCTATAGCATGCTTGTATTATGTCAATAAAAATGCTACTGTTTGGTTTGTGCGTTTTAGCTGAAATAATGTTGATAAACTCCAATATGTATGTATTCTGCTTCAGTTTTTAAGTTGGAAAAACCGGTACTTCTTCTTACATTGCACCTAGTGTCCTGATTCATGAAATTTGTTATGGTAAAATTATTTAAAATTATTTGAAATTCAATTGACAGTATAAGTTTACGTCTAGTAAAAATAAAAAAGTTAAATAATATATAAAAAAATATCTATAAACTTATTGTTTAGAGGTTTGGGGTTTTCATATTTTTGGAGTTCAAGTTCAATCCATTTAATTGGATTGGATAATGTTTTGGATTTTGAAAATCCAAAATAAGGTGCGTCTAGGTCATTTCAAGCTATGTGGAGTCAGTCAAGCTAAGTCAAAGAAGGTTTACATTCATTTGAGTTGGAGTTGACTCACTTTCAGTTGAGTTGGGTCAGGTTTAGCGATCAAGACTATGTTGAGCCTAGCCTGAGTAAGACTAGGTTCGGCCAACATAGATCAATCCAGACCCAGGTTGAGTAAGCTAGCTCAAACCCAAGTTGGTCTTGGCTCAGGTCGAGTCAAGTCGATATGGGTCCAAATCGAGTCGAGTCGGTCCAAACTCACATCAAGCCAAGTTAGCATGAACCTAGGTCAAACCAAGTTAGTCCAAGCTTAGGTCGTGCCGAGTCAGTCCAAACCAATTCAAGTTGAGTCAACCTTGAGCCTAAGATAAGCTAAGTGAAGGAGGGACCATGTTTAGTTGAGTTTGGCTAAGTTCATGTCAAGTGAGTGCAGTCGAATCCGACCCAGGTGGGCTCGAGATAGACTGGGTCAGGTCTGGCCAAGTTGAGTTGGGTCTGTGTTAAGTCAATACATCATACCTACATTGAGTCGGCCCCACGTCAAGTCAAGCCAAGTCAAGTTGGGCTTAAGTCTACTTGAGTCAGGTTGAGCTCACATTCAATTGGGTTGGGTTAGACCCCAGCTAGGTTGAAGAGTCAGGCCTAGGTGAGACCAAGATGGATTCGGCTAAGTTGGGCAAGTCAAGTTGGACCTCGTTAGGCTGAGACTTCGAACTTACGACAGGTTGGGACCATCTCAAGTTGAGTTGAGTTGATCCTATGTCAATTTGAGCCGAGTCAACCTTAGCTCAGGTTAAGTCAAGTCAACCTTCAGTCAAAATCTAGTTAAAATGGATCTAAATTTTAGATCTACTCTATTTTATTAGATTTTATTGGATGATCTAAACTAAATTTTGAAAATTTCCCATGATCACTCCCTCAATACTTTAAGTGGGTTTGACAATTTTGAGATAGTTGTAAATTGTTAGTTTCATTTGTGTGAACAAGAATTGAAAATTTCTTGAAAGAGTGATTTTTTTGTTTGATATTAAAATATTAAAAGATTACGTCTATAAAAGTAATTTATGCTTATATGACAAGAAGTTATATTTTATAAAACAATTTCAACTTTAAATTTGAAATAATTAAAGTTTTACTTGTCAAGAACAAGTTTTATGTTGATGACAAAATTTATGTGATACGAACACAACTTTGATTATTAAGTAGTTACTTTTATTTTTGTATAAACGGAAGTTGTTGGAGGGACGCGAGTTATGAGTTGTTGGTGTTAATGAGGAGCAAGAGGAATTGTTAAATGCTGGTTCTTAGGTGCCTTTGACTGCTATTTATTCTCCCTCTGAAAGCTTTTCCTGGGGAATGAAGCAAATAGTTTTTTTCATTATATTTTAGAAAAGCCTATTTTTATTATTAAAGATGGGCTTAATAGAAGTATCTTTACCATGTAGACAGGCCAAAACTCCCTTTCCCAACCCAACTAATTGTTCGTGGCTATTGAAATGCAACTAAAATTGAAAACTTTTAGTAACTTTTTTGAAAAATAATAGATTGGGTAATATGCTATTTTATGCAATTTGAAATACTTAAATTAGAAGGGATAACATGTTATGTTTAATTTAAACCTGATGCAGGTCCTCTTAAAAACATAAGGTACATATATGGTTATACCTATTTACCTTTTTTTTTTCATTATGTGTTAGTAAAATGTTAATTTATCAGTCATGATTGACAATACCTATGACAAGGGTACTAAAATAATTGAAAACTTTCACTGATAGCATGTTTTTACAATCATACTTCTGAATGTTGGAGTTTTGGTGAAACAGATAAAAAGTTAAACTAAAGAAAGTACACATAATATTCTAACCCAGATAAAAGAACATTCTGGAGCCTCCTAGTATTAAGATAGAAACACTTCTAATGGCATCAATATCTATTAATCACTAATCAGAAAGAAAAAAGGTTGGGACCCTCCTACCTTAGCCTCATACCAACCCCAGTAGCAGACCTTAACCCTATCTGTAACCTAACAAGTCAAAAGAATGATTCTGAAGGACCACACAGCTACATGCCAAAAATAAATTCAGCTGACCTGATTGGGAACACACTCTCCAACCAAGCACAGATAGAAGAGCTTAGAAGAAATTGGACATGTGAAGAATAGATGATCTATTCCTCCCTCATGTGAGCAGCATAGAATATTTTGAGACTCTAATCAGATAAACAAAAGGAGCAATCTTTCTAGAAACCCATTCAAGATCAACAGTCTAAGAGAAAGCTAGTGTCTTGGAAGGAACTGTAACTAACCAAACACCTTTAAAAAAAACTAGTTTTAAAGAATCAGCTAGAGAGTATATTTATATACAAGTATTAATAATAAGGAGATGAATTGCAAAGAACTGAAATAAAATACCTTAAGAAATAAAGGATTCATGAAGTTTAGAAAATGATTTATGGTCTCTAATTGTTGGAAGGAAGGGGCACTGATGAATGTTTAGACAAACAAAAACACTATGAACACTAGCATTTTTGTTGCCATACAAGGACAAGAAGCCACATATTTTTTATGCAATGTTGAAAATTATTTTTAAAAAGGCCTTGAATTTTTTTTGTCTTAAAAATTAATTTTTTTAAGAAACAAATAAGTTTTCAAGAAAATATTTTTTGAATAATAATAACTAATTTCTGTAAATAAAACATTAGAGTAAAAATATTTTTAATTAATATAAAGATATTTCCATGTAATATTATCTCTTTCCACATTTGCTAAGTTACGAAAACAACACATTTTTTATTAATTTTTTTATCATTTCCAGTTTATTCATCCGTATTTCAATTCTAATCCTAATAAAGTATGGAAGACAGTAGAAAAATACACTTTTTTAAATAAATGCTAATATATATCATCTTAATATTTTTTTTTTCTTATTTTAAAAACAAGGTAGCGTAATCAATGGATTCATCCAAATATTTTCTTGCTTACTGAAAATAAATAAACAAAAAAAAAATCACTATATACAGTTAAAAGATGAGTAGAAAAAAAAAACAGCAATACATATTTTTAAAGAATTTATTTTGAAAACTTGCACCATAAATCTTTCCAATAGTGAAGTCAACAAAATAAATGATAAAAAATTAATTGATGAATTTTTCTTCTTCTTTAAAGTTGTTTGATTATTTTAGACTCAACCTGGATCCTGGGCCATCACCATTGTCCCTTCCACTTAGGCTTGCCCCAGCTCCAGCCCATTTCATTATAACTATTATATGTCTCGTAGCATGATAAAATTAAATATATATTATATGTTTTTAAATTTAATTGAGATTACATTACTAAAACTTATAAAACATAATAATATAAATACTTATAATGAGAAAATGACTTATCTGCATATACAGATTATATATTAAAACAAACTATAAGACCAGTAATAAATATAACTTACCATGACAAATACTTATAATAAATATAAGACCAGTAATAAATGTAAATTATATATTAAATTAAAATTTATGTATCTAGTAATGTCAAAGCCTACATTAAAAAAATCCCTAAACTGTTGTTAGACGATTATATAATAATATAAATTATTCTTAACTTCTAGATATAGCTTTTTTTTTTTAAGAAGCTAACTGTGAATAGCTAAGATGATTAGAGAGCGAAATAAAGTAAGGTTAATTAGGATTTGATTAAATTTGAGTTCAACTTGATTTCTTATTATAAAGCTCTAGAATCATTTATTTTTACCTGTTACAAGTCATTTTTTAAGTTTGATCTCAATTGTTTCATAGCTTAACTTCACATACAAAACAGCTAATTAATTCCTTGCCGTATTTTAACATAACTAATATTCCTGTTTCAAAATTGGAATCAATAATTAAATTAGAACAAAAAATTGATGACTTTATAAAATTTGATATTAATATAACTTTAATTCCATTCGAATAAAAATGCCTAGATATTGAAAAATAAGAATATTTAATTCAATCTACATTCAGAGAGAAATTTTTAAATTGAGATTTGTTTAGGGTTGGGAAATTAATTTTGTGTGCGCTCTAGAGAGAAATTTTGAAATAGAGATTTGTTTAGGGTTGGGAAAATACAGGTTTGTCATTCACATTCACAACATGTGCCCTGTCTCCTTGTCTCTCGGGTGCCTCTTTGCGCCTCGGTTTCTCAGCCTCTCAGTCCCCTGTCTATGTCTCGATTTCTCTGTCTCTCGGTCCCCTCTCTGCGACTCAGTTTCTCTCTGCATCTCGTGTGCCTTGTCGTTTACTTTAACGTCTTCCTTGGTGGGGTTCGCGGTTGTATGACATCTTTGGCTTTGTCTTTCCGCTGAGGTCTCTGTCTCTGGGCTGATGACTTTGTCTCTATCGTTGTCCATTTTTGTGGTGATTCGTGGGCGCGTTCTAGGCTTTTCGTGGTTGGTTCTTCTTTTGCAGGAAGAGGTTAATTTGTTGGTTTGTCACGTTGTGTTGGGTAAAAATGGAAAAGGTTTATGGCTTACAGTTGTGGTGGATGAAAATGGTAGAGGTCTGGTGTGAAAATGTGATGGTTTGTCACATTTTGAAATGCCAAAATTACCCTCTGTCTATTCAAGACATGTGATGTCACAATTGACAAATAGTGTAATTTTTATGTTGTTATGAAAGGATCATTTTTCTAATTTGAAATTGAAAAACCTTATTTTAACACTATTCTTCTCATTATATTTTCATTTGACACTCAATTTTAAAATATTATATTCTAATAAAATAATAATATATATTAGTGTTAAATGAATGTGGAGAATGAACAGTGATGTTAATTAACTGGCAAATATTTCATACTAGTGTAATTTTTGTGTGAAATTATCAGAATGGTACACTTTTTATTTTATTTTTCTTTGTCATGGAGTGTGGGTAGATTGTGCAGATAAATCTGTCATTAATTTAAGATTTAATTTAAGATTATGTGAAATAAATCGTGTCATTATTGTATAATTTAATTTTAGATTATGTGAGAACACCATTTTAATAGAATATTTTAATTAATTAATTAAAATTGTTAGACTACTGTACATTTCAGGATGATTAATTCTCTCACTCTCCTGTTTCCCATGTTATATTACATGTGCATATAAAATTAATTTATTGTGATGACGTTTTGAGAATTTTGTTGAGTATGTACTTATTGAAATTAATTATCATTAAATAATTGAAATAAATGAGAAGTTAATTTGAATGAAAAATAATTAAATGTGAACAAAAATTTACCTGTTGTGAAGGAGGAAAAAAATCTAAATAAGTTTGAAAATTTTTATAAAATAAATAAAAAGAGCGGAAGTACTTTAGGAATTTTTGTAAAATTACAATTTTTATAAGAAAAAAATAAGTATAAAAAGAGAAAGATACAGGGACTAGTGTTATGTTGTTTCAAGTGATATTTGACTTATTCTTAATTAAATTTTCTAAGTTTAATAATAAAAAATATGGTTGGAGTGTCAAGTGACTAGGTTTTTTTTGTTAAAAATATTAATAACTATTTCACATTTATTACCTGACAAAATGAAAAGAAAAGAAAAACTGAGATGCGATTAAAAATAAACTAAGATATAATAATAGAAAGTGTATTGAAGATTTAGGTATATAAATACAATTAAAATTAAAATTTATGTATCTAGTAATGTCAAATCCTACATTAAAAAAAAATCCCTAAAATGTTGTTAGACGATTATATAATAATATACATTATTCTTAACTTCTAGATATAGCTTCTTCTTTTTTATTAGAAACTAACTGTGAATAGCTAAGATGATTAGAGAAGAAATAGAGTAAGGTTAATTAGGATTTGATTAAATTTGAGTTCAACTTGATTTCTTATTATAAAGCTCTAGAATCATTTATTTTTACCTGTTACAAGTCATTTTTAAAGTTTGATCTCAATTGTTTCATAGCTTAACTTCACATACAAAACAGGTAATTAATTCCTTGTCGTATTTCAACATAACTAATATACCTGTTTCAAAATTGGAATCAATAGTTAAGTTAGAACAAATTGATGATTTTATAAAACTTGATATTAATATAACTTTAATTCCATTAGAATAAAAATACTTAGATATTAAAAAAATAATAATAATTTTTTCATAGTTTTGGTTCAAGAGAGAAATTTTGAAATTGAGATTTGTTTTGGATTGGAAAATAAATTCAGTGTGGGTTAAGAGAGAAATTTTGAAATAGATATTTGTTTAGGGTTGAAAAAATACAGGTTTGTCATTCACATTCACAGCATGTGCCTTGTCTCCTTGTCTCACGTGTGCCTCTCTGGGCCTCCTCGGTTTCTCTGCCTCTCAGTCCCCTGTCTGCGTCTCGGTTTCCCTACCTCTCGGTCCCCTCTCTGCGTCTCAGTTTCTCTCTCCATCTCGTGTGTTTTGTCGTTTGTTTTGAGATCTTCTTTGGTGGGGTTCGCGGTTGTGTGACATCATTGGTTGTCTTTGTGCTGAGGTCTCTGTCTCTGGGCTGAGGTTTTTGTCTCTACCATTGTCCATTTTTGTGGGTGATTCGTGGGCGCATTCTAGACTTTTCGTGGTTGGTTCTTCTTTTGCGGTAAGGGGTTAATTTGTTGGTTTGTCACTGGCTATTTATTTGTGTTCGGTAAAAATGGAAAAGGTTTAGGGCTTACAGTTGTGGTGGGTGAAAATGGTAGAGGTCTGGTGTGGAAATGTGATGGTTTGTCACATTTTGAAATGTCAAAATTACCCTCTGTCTATTCAAGACATATCATGTCACAATCGATAAATAGGTGTCCTTTTTATGTTGTTGTGAAAAGATTCTCTTTCTAATTTGAAATTAGAAAACCTTATTTTAACACTACTGTTCTCACTGTACTTTCATTTGACACTCAATTTTATTAATAAAATATTATATACTAATAAAATAATAATATATATTAGCGTTAAATTAATGTAGAGAATGAATTTTCGAAAGTAGTGTAATTTTTGTGTGAAATTCTCGAAATGATACAGTTTTTTTCTTTTCTGGGGTGTGGGTACATGGGGCAGACGATATCATTGTGAATAAATCATGTCATTATTGTACGATTTAATTTAAGATTATATAAAATTGTGAAAATAAAACACAATCTTAGTTGAGTATTTTAATCAATCAATAATTAATTAATTAAAATTGTTAGACTACTGCAAGATTTCAGGGTGATTAATTCTCTCACTCTTCCTCTCTTGTTCTCCCATGTTGTATTGGATGTGCACATAAAATTAATTCATAGTGATGAAGCGGATTTAGAAATTTTGTTAAATATGTACTAATGTGAAGTTAATTTGAATAGAAAAATAATTACCTGTTGTGAAGAAAAAAAATCCAAATAAGTTTAGGAATTTTTATAAAAAAAATAAAAAGAGCGAAAGTAGTTTGAGAATTTTTATAAGATTATAGCAATGGTTATTTTTATAAAAGAGAATAAAAAAAGAGAAACTAGTTTTCTAACATTTTTTTCTTCATTCTCTTTTAAAAAAATTTAACATTTTTTTAATTCAAATAATTTAAATTTTTACTACATAAAAAACATCTTTTTATTTAACTACCTTACATAAATTTTCTTAACCAATCTTCCATTGAAATTAACTTCAAATTTATTTTAATTACTTAATGACAATTAATTTTAATTATTACATATTTATCAAAATTTTCAAAACCCTACACAATTAATTATCCTAAAATTTTAATTAATCAATTAATTAGTTAATTAAAATAGTACATTTATTGCACGATTTCATTCATTCAACTAAAATAAGAAAAAAAATAAACAAAAGTGTACCATTTTTGAAATTTCTCAAAAAAATTACACTAATTTAAGAAATTTGCCTATCATAATACCACCCTTTGAAATTAATCATAAAACAATATTTTCATTCATATTAAAGATACATTTAATATCTAAGCTATTGGATCTGGACAAGCTAACAAAAAATTTGAATAGATAATTTTCTAAACAAGAAAAGCCCATAAAAAGAGTTTAGAGGCCTTTATTTATAATAACCACAGACCTACTTTTAAAGATATTATAGTAATTATAAAAATAAAATTTTGTATTTATAAAAGAATAAAAAATAAAATAGTGATTGTAAAAATTTATAGAATACTTCATTACATTCCCGAAGGCTTGCTCTATTTTTTATAAGCAAATTTCATGTAGATTATTATATTACGTAATTAAAAGGGATAAACTTGAAAAAATGAAGTAGAGAAAAGGAGAGAAATGAAAACATTCTAGTTCAACAACAAAAGTTATAATTAAACCTTTTTATTCCTTCCCCAAGTTTCAACTTTCAACCCTTTTCCCTCCCTCTTGTACATATATGCATATGCATCATCTTCGTTCATAAAGCCTTATTGCTACGGTATAATTTCCCGTTGCTACCTCATTCTCTCCGATAACAAAATATAGAAAATGAACAAAACTATCATCAACTCAAAACACTTCCCGAAGCAGAACTAGAAAGGGTCTTGTCTTCATCTCCTAGACGCCAATTTATATTTATCTAAATAATCACCTCTACATTTCATAAAAGATGATGAAGTTGTCACCATGGTTTGTAAATAAAATTGCAAAACAAAAACCAAAGAACGGAACAAATCAAGTTTAGCTAGGCTTGCTCTTTGCCATCCCAATGTGGTCTTCCTAATGTGAATTCCAAGCTTGGGTTCTTGCACTCCAAATCAGTACCTGCCATGTTGTTCTTCTCTTCTGTTGAATCACACTCCTGTAAGGTCATTTGTTACTATTGTGTTAATATCATGCATTTAGACATTCTAGAAGGAAACGTTCACAACATGCAACAGAAAAATAAAACAACCACTTTGCAAACAAAGTCTGTGTCTCTCTGATTACCTGAATTTGATGCACTCCTGATATTGTTTGCGACTGGAGCATAGGGGGTCTGAGACCATCTATGTCGTTAGAAGCAGTTCTTTGTCGCGATTCTCCACAACTGTTATCAGTTCCATGAAATTCAGAATGTCAGCAAGAAGAACATGCAAAATATATATGTACCACGTAGCATATTAAATAATGTTAATGTGCTAGAAAATGGTGGAAATAAACATATGAGAACATTACATCTCAAGAGCATAGACATCATATTCTTTACACATATCTTAGATCTTCACATCTTCATTTTCCCCCCAGCAATCAATGCTACGTAACTGTGTACACGCCATTTATATTGGAACAAAATCGTTTCAACTAATTAGATGTTTACTTTTAACAAAGGGGAAACTACAATAGGCATTTTCAATTTATAATGTGATGTTTGAAGAGATGAGCTTATCCTTCTTTGAGATATAACAAAGCAACGATATATAATAAGGCCAGAATGCATTTAGTTGCTGCTATGTTCTATTTGCTACTGATTTTCTATATTAAGTTTTTATTTTGGTAGTGCTAAGCCAGTATATATTTTTCTAAAATAAAAATTATTCATGACTTGACATTACTCAGTCACAGTAGCTCACGATATTTCAATAATAGAGGTGACGCTTTCAGGTTTTCCAGCTTTTGAAAAGTACAGGCTCTGTGTGAAAGCTAGGTTAGGTTGCACAGTGAGATGGCATTTTGAGTAGTAATTTATTTACCTTAAAAGGAATTCTTGCTTTTATGTTGACTCAAATATGCAATAAATCTATGTGAAAATAGGCACTGTTAGGCCAAAGTCAGGACAAATTTAGAGATATCTAGGCACTAATAAGCTACAGCTCTTGAACTGTGAAGATAGGTTTTCTTACTTATTTTGAGCAGTTATGTTAAAACAGGCACGGCACAGAGGTACATGTCATATGTTCCACTTGCTATTCATGTTAAATAGTGATACTTGAAAAAGTCAAAATTCACAGACTTCTTTCCACATATTTATACTCCAGCTATATAATATGTCAGGTAAATGAATTTTTGGACCTTCTTTTTTTTTTCAAAGCTTTGTTATCATGCAAGTGAGTCTACTTATCACCTTGAGTTGTAATGTGGATGCATGTATCTTGAGCATTCACTATTACTTCTTTAAGAAAAAGATAACTTATATTTGCTTAATACATGTATGTTTATGTATGTAAGAGGTTTCAACTTTGAACAGCCTCTAACTATAAAAAAATTATTTCTAGTTGTTTTCTCCCTCCTCTCCCAAGACCCACCCCTCCCCCTCTTATCACCTTACCTACGCACAATGGTGGAGCCTCTCCTGTAACATGGTCCAATGATTTAAGCTAGAACACCTGAAGTAGACTATGTTTCAATATATACATTGTTAATGAGAATATTTGAAGTTAAAGGCACCCATACACCATGAGAAGAAATTTATTGTGTTCTGCGGTGGATAATAAGACTTCGTATATACATATATATAGAACACTTTATGTATGCATAAATAAGCAGCATTAATGGTGGTAGCAGCAGGACTTGTTAATGAGAACATATAATAACTAAAATATAGATCAAATTCTTCCAAAGGAGAAAAGAAAAAGTGCATGCAGCTATAGTTGTTGTGCTTTGCTTTAATCCTAATTAACGTTTCATTATGTCTTGAAAGCTTTCCTTTATTATATACCCATCATGTCTTCAATACACATCTCTGGCGAGAAAAATTCGCTTAGGTACAAAAGATATATAAAAGAAAGAAAAACAACCAAACACAAGCAAAGCAAAAGCTGACACAAGAACCCTTTTTATTCTTCATAAAAAAAGAATCCGGTGGACGTGGGTTTGGAACGCATTCATATCCATCAGATACCATGCAAAGGCAAAAGCAAATAAAAGCACAATCACAAACATGTACGTTCAAACAGGCTGCACCCACACAGACATATAAATAAATAATTTATGGTCTCAAAAATTATAAAAGAGAGAAAATTGGTAAGAAGGGTACCTTGAAGAATTACTCCAAAGAGTGGTGGTGGAAGAGTAGTCCATGTCTTGTTGCGCCACCCATTCCGGCCGCCCTCTGTGGCTGGGAAATTGCCGCAGAGTGCTCCGATCGGCGGTGTTGCCAATAGGAGATAAGTCATCCTCTCCAGACCCATCTGAATGGCCTGCAAAAGCCAAATCAGGTTTAGATATCCGCATGCATGCATCTTATTGCTATGTATAATTTCATTTTGGACTAATGTGGAGTCTTGTTCAATATCTGATATCTCTGTGGAAAGCCTTTTTTACTAAAGGGTGTGTGGTTGTGTAAAAGTACGAGGGTAGGAACAAGAGAGGAATAGTTTGTTGTAAAATTAAAGGTAATAGTAAAAAAATGTAGGGTCTATAAAGAACAAGGTGTGACATTATTTCCCTATTATGAAATGACAAAAAAAATTAGTTGGTGCATGCTTAAGAAAAAGATAGGGCTGCTAAAAAAAGAAAAAATGGTTGAAGATTAAGCAATACGAATTACCTGAAGATGCTGCAGGTTTGTCAGTGGTCTTAACAGTTCGATACATCTGGGAAGAAGTCATAAACAAAAACAAGGCATTATATAAAAGGCTTTTCCATGGTTGGAAGAAAATCCATTAATTAGTGTGCGTGACTGCGCGAGATATGTATATATGTATATAAAAATCCAAATTTTTTATTGCAAAATTTATTAAAGAATGGAAAAACATTTCCCATTTAGATCCCTTTTCACTCTCTCTCTTTCTATGTTGGCTTCTGGGATTGTCCGGGTGGGTTACCTCATTAATCACGAGGTTGATGTTTGATGAGGTTGTAATGAGAGAGTGTATTATTGGAAAATGATGATCTTTGTCTGTTCTCTCTCTTTCAAAGCAGAAACTGTTTTCTGTCTGGTCTTCTCAGACGTTAAAGGCTCCCTACTCAGCTGACTACAGACTTTAAATTCATTCATCCACTCCCACATTCACTGCTTTCTTCATCGGTTACCGTGCCAGTAGGATAGACACAAACACCGCCCCACATGAACATAGAGAGAGAGAGAGAAGAGAAGAGAAAGAGAGAAATTCAAAACTATACCTGCAAATGACTTTTGACATGAGCTAATGTTAGATCCTTCACATCCATGAGCTCAAGAACTGATTTTGGAGTAGCTCCTGATTCCACCATATCCAAACACATTAGATAAATGAAAGCCTATAATTTAATACAAAAAAACTAGTACACACCCTCAATTCATGAATACAAATAAAGAAAAAGAGAGGACAAAAAACAAATCTTTATTTTGATGAAATCAACAGCATGAATAATCACAGGATATTATTAAGAGGGGTTAAAAGAAATTGTGAAAAATTAAAAGGGAAGAAAATTAAAGAAACATTGTTTACTTTCATGGCCTCCAAGAAGTTCAACCGCATGGACAAATCGAGCATGGAGGGTGCTTGTCCACCTCATTCTGGGTGCTCTCATGCTCCTCTTGTTGGGAAGCTTAGACATGAACCTTGATCTCATGAACATTGAGGAGGCGTCTGAAGAGCCTACCCCATATTGGTGCAACGGATGAGATTTGAAAGCATCGCCAGAAAACCCATTAAACCTTGAGGCAGTGGCTGCCCTACTCGCCATGGTGGAACCGTTGTTCAGGAAGGACATGGGATCCACAAAGTAAGGCGAAGGTGAAGAAGAAGGAGCGGTAGTGGAGCACAGAGAGGAACACGAAGAAGAGAGAGCGGGGTAAGAAGGCACGTGATGATACAAGCACATCTTGTTATGGGGATCCTTGTTCTCTCTAGCATGGTCCATGGCCACAAAAGGGAAAGAACGGTTGTGATACACCGGAATCCCCTTGATTGGCCTCAAGCCGTCTGATGACGACACATCAAGCAATGAAACTCCATAGTTTATGTGATTTAAGGGAGTGTTGGCACTTGCAGCAACACTTGTTGCAGTATTACCACTAGTAGTAGCGCTGCTGCTGTGGAGAAGATGATGGAAATGGGTTTGGCCTGGATAATAAGGGCTGTGTGGTGGTGGAGTTGGTCTTGGTGCTGGTGTTGGTGTTGGTGTTGTTGGTGTTGGTGTTGGTGTTGGTGTTGAAGTTTCCCTTCCCGAAGTGAAATTCCTTCCAAGAGAGAGTTCTGTGTGGGCTTGAAACACAGTTTGTGAAGGAAAAATAACTTGGGGTTCATAATTGGTATTGGAAATCAAGGAAGAGGATATGCTTGGGGGGCTTATGTGAAGAGAAAGATCAGGAGCAGTGGTTGAGGTAGGCTCAATGAAAATCCCTTCCAAGGTCATCTTCTTTATGAGATGGCTTGATGCTCACAAAATATATATATCAAACACTTTCTTTTTTCCTTTATTAAAATGGCATCAGATTTTGACACTACTGAGGAGAGACAAGGCAATTAAAAGTGCAATATTCAGAAGATGAGAGGAGGCTAAGCTAGCTAGACCGTGCAACAACAGTGTGTGTGTGTAATATAATCCCTTTGTTCTCTTTTCACTTTTGTATTTTCAGTCTTTCCCAAGAAAAGAATCTGGAAAGCTTAGAAGAACTTGTGAAAAAGAGAAAAAAGGGAGAGAAATTAAGCTGAGAAGAAGAAAAGGAGGTGGCTAACTAGAAGAGAGGCTTTGGAAATTTTTGGTAAACAAAAAACAAACATGCTGAGGAGGTAGGGAGAGAGGGAGAGAGAGGGAGAGAGAGAGAGAGAGATAGAGATTGTTGTTGAGAAGGTAGCAGTGAGTGAGGTAGAAGGAATGGAATTTTAAAAGGGAATTTTGAATAAATAAAATTTAGAAAAAGAATCCAGAGAGGCATGGGAAGGAAAACAGGTGGATTTGGGTTTTGTTTTCCTCGAGAGTATATATGGGAAAATGACAGTAGAAGAAGATGAAGGAAGAAGATAGAGCACAAGATGTTTCTCTTTTTCTCTTTCTCTCTCTTTAGTCAAAACCCACAAAAAATGTACCAAAAAATAAGGTGTGTTTGGATTTGGCTTCCGCGGAGTGGACGGGTTAAAAACTCTTAGACAGAGAAAGACACTCTCACATGTGATTCTTTTTCCCCCACGCCCTTCGCTACCATCATCTCTTTCTTCATTCTTCATTATAATAAAATATAATAATATTCATAATTGTTATTATTATTCTTTTAAGTAAATTAACCACTGCTGTCTCATTTTCTTCCTTAAATAGGAATGCTTAGCTATAATAGGACAATACTTTTCTTTCCTACAATTTTATATTTCTTCTCAGAGACCTTTGGATTGGGATTTTGTAATCTTCTTTCTACTAAAATAAAAACAACCACACACACACAAAAACAGCTGATTGACTTATCAAAGAGTGACAAAAAACCCACCCTGTTTTTTCTTCCTTTCTTCATTAGCCTTTATTCCTGTTTTTGAAAACCTTACAAAGGCTTTTACTCTAACTTTAATTCCAATGTAAGCTTTTTCTCTCTCTCTCTTTGCTTCTGTTTGTGTGAATATTGTATTAAAATTTAAGGATGTGCATTTCAAGATTTTCTTCATTGATTAGTTGGGAAATTATTAGAAATAATGGTTGGGGATTTTTAATTTGGATTTTGCTAACCAGGTCACACATGGTAATCAATAAAATTAAACCAGCATTCATTACTTTTGGCTAATTAACCAATTACTTCAGATTATTGTTTTATAAATTTTAAGACCCACACTTCTGCAAAATGTAAAACTTTTACTGATTTTCAATTTTGCTTAAACACCTACATGAACATGCATAAACAACCTATTTACAATCATTCTAGAAGAGAATTCTTGTTCCAAATATACCCAGTTACTTCTTTTCTTACAAAACTAGTAATCAACTAAACAGTTGTGTTGTGTATTTATATAATGACAAGCTCTTGTTACAAATTATGGTATAAATTTGTTGATAAATGTTGAATCTTATATTTTTAGTAATAATTTTAATTTTTAAACCATTACTTCAAGATTAGTCAGTAGAATGAAAATATGAAATGAATATAACACTACCCTCTTTGTTTAGAAAGTCAGAAGTATTTAGAGGATTAAAAAAATAAAAATTGAATCCGGGTTTGACACTATGCCAACTTTTTATATTGGAATGACTGAAAATCCTTTAGCATTGACCAGTGTTGAAGATGAGTTAGGGTTTCCGAAACCCTGAGCTAAATCGAAGATAATAGTAATTTTATGATAAAAAAATATGTATTGGGAAGTAACCCTATCTTTAAATGCTGACACCGTAGGTGACAAACAATGCTCTAAGCTTGGTCTTGGAGTCTCACCTTTTTTAATCCATCAGTTAATTAATGAAGATTTATAGTTATAGTGTCCCAGTACCACCAACTCCAATGTTACCAAAGCAAAACACTAATTCAGAGGCACTGTTTGCGGGATCCATTAAATGCTCAACTTGGGGACAGTGAAGTTCATTAATTTCTTCAGCTCTCTCACACACAATTTTTTATATTTAACAAAAATAACAAATAGTATCATTAATTTTTTATTTTTATTAATATCAGTGCTCGTGCTGCATAATTTTTTATTTATTTTAAACAATTTTTTACTTCTCTGTCTAAAAACTCACAATCATAATTCATGACCATGTTCTCTTCCCAGGCAACCTTCCAACCATTCTCTTACATTTTCTGTCAACATCTTTTGACGCATTATGGTGATAAATGGTCTTTACCCAACATGCACAGAAAGGTAGTTAAATATTTTGTTCGGATTGTTCATCGAATAATAACAAATATTAATAAAGAATCATTCTACTCTACAGAACATAATCCTATCATTACATAATACCTTGAATCAAATTTTATATTTTTTCCACCCATGACCAAGAATTTTCGAGAAGGTTATGCTATAATAATATTTCTAAATGAATTTACTCCCCTCTTATTTATCTACGTTAATTTAATCATGTTTCAGCTCAACATAACTCAAATAAATGGTTGTTTAATTTAGAGGAAGAGTTATTAGCTTTTCCATGCTTGAAAGTGAAATGCTCATCTCATTTCAAAATAGTTTGCAATAGAAATAAGGTTATTTTTTTATGTTGGTAAAGTAGATGAGGTATAGATTTTTTGCAATTGTACAATTGCATGTTTGGTTTTGGGTAAAATTTAGTGAGTTGAAGTTACGGGAAATTTTTGCGGAATAGTGTATACATTAAGAGAGATCAAATAGATAAAGGTTGATATAGTAGAGTAGGGATAGAAGAAGGGAAAATCTAGGTTTTTTTTTTTTTTTTTGCATACCATTATTCCAGGTGTAATACAAATTGTTGACCTTTATTCTTGTTATTACTTGTTTACGACTGCAAGTTTTAAATTATTGTTGTAATTGCTCGTATTAAGAGACTAGAGTGGAAGAACTGTCACTTCGTTTATTTTTTTGGAGTATCACTTAAGTGCTTTCATTAATTCTATTTTTTGTTGTTAGAATAAAGAAAATATTTAAATTTATTTTAAAAGGCATTGAACATTTTTTTAAAAAAAATATATAAATTATTAAATGTATAGAGTCCTAAAAATAATTTTATAAAATAAATTTATTATTTTGGGTCATATAAAATAATTTTTAAATGGCTAGATCCTAAAAGAAAAAAAAACACATAACTTACAGAAAAAGAAAACAATAAAATTATATTATATTAGAATAAAATTAGTTGATACGCGATTATATGTGCACATATATGTTTGATTAACTTCTGGTTAGATAATAAAAATTTCTCAATTATTTTTATTTAACATATATAACCGTTAATTTTTAGCACACGTTAATTACTTTTTTAGTCGATTATTTTTAATTTATTTTATGAAACCCTTTGGTTTGTATTAAAGATATGATTTCAAAGAAATAAAAACGTGAATATATAAGTTTAAAACAATTCATTTTTCATTTCAACTAAAATTTAATCACTTCATCTTGTTTGTTTGCATCAGAAGTATGATTTTAAGAAGAAAAAAAAAAAATCTTTTGAAAAAGCTAATAAATGGTTTTAAATTATTTATTTTCATTTAAAAAATTCTCTCTCTAAATTATTAAACCTTTTCAATATAGTCATCTAATTCACCAAAATATATTAAGCCAAGAGTGGATAAGTCAATCATAATATTGATGGAACTAACGTCTAATTCTATTTATCTTTTTTTCATAACACAAAGAAGTTGTATTTTAATTGTCCAATCAATTATAAGACAAAATATTTAATGATAATATGAACACAAGAAGAAGACATTGAAGATGTAAGTTAAAGTTTTCAAAAAAGAAAATTAAGACCATTTAAAAGCTTTGGTTGCTAGTGATAATTTCTTGTAACAAAATTTACCTTTATGTAAAAGGAATTAATTAAGTACATGTACTTGTATGAGTTTTGAATTAAATGTGTTTAAATATAATGTTATTTTAAATTGATGTTGAGATTTCTTTGAATTTGATTTGAGTGGAATTATGGTTTAAATTATTCACACCAATCTCATATTAAACTATAGATTGGAATAGTCAAAGTTAGTTTGAATTGTTCCTTAGTCGACATTGGATTTATATATTTGGATGGTTTAAGCATGTTAGGATTCATATCGTATTGAGTGATCAATTTATTATATATGTTTCTGATTTTACCATAAATTTTACTTGAATGTCGAGTTGATGCTTAAGCGACACTCAAGCGATGAGTAATCATTATTTGCATCAAGTATTAATTTTCTATTATGGTCATTCAACCAACAACGTTCCTCACCTAAGTCATAGCTTGAAACATAAGAAAATAGACATGTTATAGCAATTTTCATTCATTTGAAGAGTCAGAGTTCTTAGTAATTTTCATACTGTTTTTGATTATGCATTAAGTTACATCACTCAAGCGATAATATAATGTTTGAAGGAGGAAGAATGAGTATTGATTCACTCATTTTGAGTTAGTCACTTCAACGATACAAGCACACTCTAATGAGAAAGATATGTTATTAGATGCACTGATGTCGTCTTGGTCACTTAAGTAATAATGTTCCTTACTCAAGTCATAGCTTAAGACATAAGCAAAAGATATATTATAACAACCTTCATTCAAGAGTCAAAATTCTTATTAGTTTTTAAAATATTTTTACTTGTGTACTGGTACAATGTTTGATGGAGAGAGAATGAGTGTTGATAACATAAATGATTCAAATATTCATCACCTACTAGCTATGGGTTGTGTTATGGAACTTGTAACGTTAATTTGGATTTATTCACGACACTAAATCCTTTTATATAAATTAAATACTGTTATTGATCTCTTGTAGTATTTCTTACACATGTGTTCATATTTTCAATTATTTCTTTTCTTAAGTAACTTAGGGAATTGACTTATACACTTACCAACACTAAGGAAAAAGAAGGTTATATAGTTTTGAACAAACTTTATATAAGAGTTGAAACATTTTTTAAATATTTTATTTTATTTATTTTAATTTTTTATTGATAAATATATATAGTAGTATAAAATTATAATTATTAATAAACTTATTTTGATGAAAAATAAAATAAATATACTAACATTCTAATGTTTTTGTACTAAATTGGACTTCTAAACAGGTGGGCTTTATGTAAAATTTTGAAAACATACTTTACAAATAAATAGTTGAATTTAGACTTTATTTCTTAACTTTTTAAATATTTTTTTTATTTGTATTCGATGTAAACAGATAAGAAAAAAATTAGAAAATAAATAATGAATTTTAATTTTATAAACTAATTTATAATTTGAAATAAACTAAAACTTAAATGATTTAATTTGACGGAATTAGGTGAGAGAAAGTGAAAAAGAAAATGTACACCTTTTCTAAGAAATTAGAAGGAAGATTAATTTGTAGGGTTAATAACTAAAATGTTGGACGTTGATAACAATGCACCTATTTGGTTTTTCTTACTTGAATTAAACATCACAATCTTATTGGTACAATATTAACATCTATTACATACACAAACTATTAACCTCTATATATATATATATATATATATATATATATATATATATTGCAGCAATTAATTGAATATCTTCTGAATTAGCTAAATTCAATGGTAACTAAATCAAACAAGAGTTTGTAAATAATAACTTTGTTCATAATCAAGTATAATGTCATAATCACAATTCAAAACTTGGCACCTTTATCTGCTTTAGTTAAAATTGATATTCTGAACTTAAAAGGTCAATGTTTGAAATTTCAATAGTGGGGTGAAAATGTATGAGAAGGTGATATGATACCTTTCATCCGTACATGCATTATAAAAGAGTTAAAAAAGTAGATGTAGTTTTGTCAAAATTCTATATGGTTAAAATTCTTCCCATTGTGAAAGCAGCTTTTAAATGTAGCAGGAAAAGAAAATTGTTTATTAATGTCTTTGGTCAGAAGACTGTCATAAGATCCATAAACATGCTCTGCTCTCTGTGTTGACACTCATATTAGGCACAACTTAGCTAAAGGTTAAGAAGGGGCCATTTGGTTTTGTACTTCTACTTCATAATTTGATCTAATGGTCAGACATATTATAACACGAGTCTGCAACTAGTTTTTGGGTCAATTATCCAATAACAGTACAACTTTGCTCGTGAAATTAGGTCAGTGAAAGCATTTCAAATCAATCAGTAAACATAATGCAATGTAAAGTAGCCGACACATTGAATGTGATATTCAAATGTTAAAATAAAAATATATATTTCGCTGTGTTTTTCAAAGCTATGAGATCCACGTGGAAGATATGTTCAGTTAATAATACTTATGGTAGTGCCAATAAGATACAAGAAAATAACGTGCTAAAGTTTGTTTTCAATTTAGTCATCACCTTTACAAAGATGAACTCTAAACAATTTGATATATTAGAAATCTTGTATAAAGTATGTGATTAAAATATTTTATACAATAATTTTATCTTTAATTCTGAAATTAAATTATAGTGTAATATCAAATTTAATTTTAATTATTATTGTTGAATTTATTGAATTATTCTTAAAGCACATAGAAAGTCATAGGTACCAGAGTTTTTGATAAAATGTTTCTTCACGTTTTTTTCTTTTTTTTTAAGTTTCAATTTTTTTATTAGGTGTTTTTTTAAATTATTAATTCTTTATCATTACATTTTTATTTTCATTTTTTTACTCAAATATGCTTAAAAATAATTTTAATATATATTTTTCTCATACAAGTATTCTAGATTAACCTAAGGGTGGGTTGGATGTACTAGTTAATGTTATTGTTTTTTTTTTCTAAAACTAAATTTAATTGAATGATAAAAATATAAATTTAAGCTATTTATTAGTCTCAGTTCTGTTAGTTAATGTGTAATACTTAAGCTCGTTTTATTTCAGAATAAATAAAAAATAAAAAATAATAAAAAGTATGTAAATAGAAAATAGACATGTATTTTTTAATTAATTTATGAATTATAAATTATAAAAAACTTATAATTTATAATTATATTTTTAAGACATATGATAGCCATAATACAGTGTAATATCAAAATTAATTTTAATTACTATTGTTGAATTTATTGAATTATTCTTAAAGACTTAAAAAGTCATAGGTACTATAGTTTTTGAGAAATTTTGTTCCTTGATTTGTTTTTTAAGTTTCAATTTTCTATTATTATGAGTGTTTTTCAAAATATTATTTTTTTATCATTACATATTTATTTCCATTATTTGACTCAAATATGCTTAAAAATAATTTTAATATATATTTTTCTCATTTTTTAATGCTACATCAGTGTAAGAGAAGTATTCTAGATTTACTAGTAGTTAAGGACATGGTGAATGTACTAGTCAGTGTTATTGTTTTTATTTTTTCTAAAATTAAAATTAAAATTGAATGATAGAAATATAAATTTAAGTCATTTATTAGTCTCAGTTATATTAGTTAATGTGTAATACTTGAGCTGGGTTTATTTAAAAATAAATTTTAAATAAATAAATAATAAAAAGTATGTAAATAGAAAATACACATATTTTTTTAATTAATTTATAATTTAAAAATTATAAAATTAGATTTATAATTTATAATTATATTTTTAAGACATATATGGTAGTTATACTATAAATTGGAGATGTACATAAGAGTTTTGCATCTTATTAATATTTGAGTTTCTACTCCATATTGGAGATATAGTTAAGAATATAAGGCAGTGTAGCAAAGGAACATAGTAGTATAATAACTGGATGAAAGAGATGATAATATATACTTAATGAGGGAGCTAAATGGGTTTTAGGTAGGTGTACTTAGTAGGGTATCCAGTTTAAAAAAATGAAAATGAAAAAAATAATTGTTAAAAAAATGAAAAAAGAGGGTTTTTGTTGGAAGTTGAGGATTGATGATTGGAAAATAGAGTGATGATATTTGTATGGCACATGATGACATTTAATACATGTCAGATTGACAAGAATGTATGGTAGAGAATATGGAATGGCGTGTATTATCATACTTAATATTTGGTACAGAGTTGTACCGTGGAAACAATGCTCATTCCCCTATTCCATCACCAACCATTCATCATCCGGGTCCCATCATATCAAACATCCACCCATATTATTTTATTTTATTATTATCCATCTACTTATTTTTAGATTTCAGTTTGGTGGAGAGTAAACATGATCAAAATAAAAACCTAATATAAATTATATTGTGAAAAAATATATGATAATTGTTTAAATTGATTCTTTTTTATTTGTTGTAGGAGTATATATATATGAACATTAGTACTTTTTGTAATATTATTGGATAGTTTTATAAACAAATATTCAGTATTTAGTTGAGTCTTTTTTTAATTACAGTTGTTTTATGTATAATTCACAAATGTAGAAAAATATATCAAAGGTATTCATATAAAAAAACACATGAAGTTTGACATTGTAAAGAGATTAATGAATGACAAGTATAACTATAAATAAAACATACTTAAATGCATAGTAAAGGCTCAAGCAATAGTTATTGAAGTTTGTAAACTACAAAAAATTTAAACAGAATTCAAAAGAAAAAAAATAAAAACTATATAAAAACCTCAATCTTTAGAAAATTACACTAATTTGTCATCTATCCTAAAATATTATAAATGTTAACAAAATATTATTTTTAGACATCTGCAACTGTACAAATTTCTTTACTGTTAACTCTAATAATAGTAAGCAGGTCATGTTATATTATCGCAATTGCATGTTAAAAGAGTCTTAAAGTCTCCAGCCGCTTGTCAAACTTCCACATTAAGCTTTGTGTAGTGACCTTGTCCTTTATATGTTACCTTACTCACTGTAGATACTCCTCATTAGGTGCAACAGAAGATGATATTTATGTTGCAATGAGGCTTCAAAGGATGATTTAATAGTATGAACATCTTCAAGGTGCTCAAGTCATTGAATAATAGCAACAAAAATATGTCTTGACTAGGAAGAGTAAAAGTACCTTGAGTTCAACTAAATCTTAGAACAAACCAATACATGATGTGATTAATCAGAAACTCATGCTCAAAGCTCTTTAAACTAGCTTACTTTCATTTTCATTATGAAAAGGTAGGGATAGAGGTTTAATAGAATCTCTACTAGAACCACTCTCTGTAGAAGCAGAACATGCTCTAAATTTTTCTATAATCAACTTTTGATCTACCTATTGATAATCATCATGAGACAATAAATAGGGTCTCATTGTGTGCCCAGATGGTGTGTGTTTTCTTCCAAACACCTTATCAACATTCAAACCAATTTTATGTAGTAGTTAATAATACATTAGATGAGAGACTATCCAAATTAAAATAAAGTGATGTTAACTTTCTATTTCTCATATTGTTAAGTCTGTATAAACTATTACTATTGCTAAGTCTCTTGGTCAATATAGGTGTTTTTGGAACAATGACTTTTACCTTACACTAAACAGTTGTCAATTTTAATTTAAACTGATGAAAGTTTGTTGCCACAGAAAATAGAGCATTTGACCTTAGCATTGCTAGATTTGGAATATCATAATACATCTACATATTATAATATTAGAAAAATTAATTCAATTGATTTGGATATTAAGTTGTCTTCATATTATAGAGTTGGATTGAAAGTTTGAAGATGATTGAAATTATTGTTTGTCAAATGGAGTACCTAATAGTTATACCGGGACATTATATATATATATATATATATATATATATATATATATATATATATATATATATATATATATATATTAATGAATACTTGAGTTGAAAAGGTATGATTAAGATGAAGAACTTCATGTGAAATTGCTTTATTTATAGTTTGATAATATGGTATTTAACTTTTGAATACTTATTTTAAAGCATTTCTGTGATACTGGTTGTTAGCTTAAACTTATTAAAAACATTAGAATTGTTAGAAAAGGTTTTTGATAATATTTGACAAGTTTGAGTTGGTGTATGAAATTTGATTTTTAATATATTTTCACTTAAGTCAGACAATCTCACTCAAAAGAAATTGAGACATAGAAAGCATACATATTCTTTATTATTGTCTCGATGAAAATTAGCTGTTGAAGCAAAATTGTTTTCATTTAAGTGATGATGAAATTCTCCCTTAAAAAAAATAAGATAAATAATAATCTTTGTTTTCTATATGATTTTGTTCAAGTGAATATTTTTTGCTAAAGTGAAATTGTCCTTATTTAAATGAGAACAAAATAAATAATAACCATTGTTTTATACATGATTTTTGTTCAATAAAAAAATTAATCATTCAAGCCATATTTTTATGACAAGTTTATATATAAGTGTATTATTTTTTATGTGTTATATAAAGATATATATAGAAAAATATAAAAGAAATATTAAATAATATATATTACTTGTGTGTTATTTAGGAGTGTTGTTGTCTTTTGTGAGTATTATTACATTTTTTAAATATTAATTATAATTATATAATAAAAATAATTTCAAATTTTATGAATATTTTTTCTGAATAATAGAAAGAACAATGTTGATAAATAAACATAAACATATAAAGAGGAAAAGTGATAAAAAAATTGTGAAAACCAAAATATAATTACGAAATTCATCTCCATTATTAAAGGTTATAGATATATATTTTAAACTTGTTTATACAAGAAAGAAAAAAGGTCATGTTGTTATCCTAAAATAATAATTGGATTTTAACTTCCAAAACTTTATTTAATATTGTTATTTAAAAATTATCTGTATTTGAGAAGCATTTCTAATAAATATAACTAACCTGTATGAAATAAATTTAAATATAATTATTACTAGATGTGAAATTAATTAAGTTTTTGTTATGCTTAATCCTTTTCGTTGGATTAGTGATTTTGTTGAAAGAATATGAATTTGGTAGTTATTAATTAGTAGACGTGGTGAAGTAAGCAAGCCGACATAAGCACTCTCTATTCTTGTCATCCCCTAGAATCCTAAGCACTTTCGTTACATCTTTAGCAGTTAAATCTCTTGCTTGCAGTAACTTTAACAGTACTACAACCTAAGTGATTGTTACTTGAATTGGCAATGCTACAGGGACAATATATTTTCTCATTTATGAAGAAGGTAATGGTGGAAAGCTATTGTTGAGTGAATGAAGCCATACATGTTGATTGTACAAGATATTGACTTTCTCTGTCACGCAGATTATACAGAGAAAACAGAGTTTGAGGAACATGAACAAAATAGAAATGATATTAATATCGGTCCCCTCATACGAGGCACTGATGATGTTGAAAGAAAGAAATGTGTGACAAACACAATTGTCCAAATTAAAGAAAGGAGAACTTCTTTTTGCTGTGAATTGTTTGAAGCCACAGAAGCAAAATAACTTCTACATGAAAGTGAATATGGAAATATTATGTAAAGGGAAATAAAGGGTACTAAATCCAACAAAAACAAAGCAGAAAGGTAACATGAATGATCGATAACTGTGTGTTTAATAGAGAGAGATCGAAGTGAAGAACATTATATGTCCATCTGCCAACTTGTCCCTTGCTCATGCTATTTACAACTTTACAGCAATAATTGGAGTGATCAACAAAATAAGAGTAGAAAAAAGATTCATGAAAACTAGAATTGTTGTGATGTGATTTGGTAGAGAGGGAGGAATAAAGATGTGTGTCGGAAGAATAGGAATTATGTGAGACCAAGATAAAGATAATAATTAAGAGGACAAAGTTCTTAGTGCTTTTTTAGGTTGCATTATATTATGTTATATCTGTTACTATTATAAAAATAAACAAAGAATTGGAATTGGAATGGAAGAAAAAGGAAGGATTTATACAGATTTCTTTTTAAAACTGACGAAAAGCTAGATTCCCGGAAAGAAGAAATAGTAGAAAAAGATTGACATGTATAATGATTAACGTAATGCTCAGGGTGTGTGCATGCACAAAAAAATAGATTAAACTAAATCGTTCACAGCTTAATAATTTAGTTTATCACGTGCAGGTGTATCCTTTAAATTAATAATTTTGTGCGTGAAGTTTACTTCAAATTTTAATTTATTTCCATCTTTATAGTAGTGGAGTAAGTGAGTAGATTACATGGAGTCCAAATTCAAACCTCATTGTATTAGAAAACAAAAACTTATATTAACATAAGTTTGATCCAAAAAATAATTAGTGAAATTAATTTTTATTTTTTTTAAATTAATATTTTTAAGCTTACATTATTTGTTAGAGTTTTCATATTATTTTTCCATTTTAGAAATTGAATTTTTCAGTAAATGATATGGCTCTGAGAATATTTTGATGTGTAGTGTCATGTGTGTGTACGTTTCCTCTCAAAGGTGAGAGAGAGAGAGAGAATATATTGGGGAATGAAAGTCTCCTATGATTCTGCTGGACCCTACCTTTTGACTCCTTCAACTCCAAACTAACATATATAAATAGAGAACAAAGACATGTTCCATTAAGGATTCAACATCCAACCAAACCAAGTCACTATATATTATTATTATGTTTTCTTAATTTTAGTGTGTGCATGATTTTGTATGAACCAAATCTTAACTAAAAATGAATCGTATTTTAATTTAACTTTGATCAGTAAAAAAAATTAGAAATTACCATAATTTTTCTAAACATGCCTCTCGTGGATCTAAACGCGCACATGTATCATGAATACGGTCTCCAACACACAGCTGTCCCCATTTCCGTCCTTATGTGATTTATATTAACTTTTCATTTGGGCCCACCTGTGGCCCGTATCCTACCACAAGAGTTAATCTTTATTAAAAAATAATTTTATTTTCAAAAAAATGTAAATTCTTTATCTTTCTATTTGGAAATAAAGAAATGGGTATATTTATATTGTTTTCAAAGCGTGAATCAAATACCTGAAAAATTAAAAGGGGTGATACATTGAGCCAAACATAACATTTACTTCCTAAAGCGCCTCTGCCTTCGCTCTTGGTATGTGCTTGTGTAATATAAATAGAAAATGGTAAAATAAAAAATGTGAAAAAATAATTATGATTCTGATTTTGATTTAAAAGAGAAAAGTAGTGTGTATCTGTTTGTAATGTGTGGTAGAGAGAGGAAAAATTGTGTGGTAATTCCCGAAACGAGAAAAGCAAAATGGGAAGGTCCTTGTTGTTTTCCTGCTTGTGACTTGCAAAAATGTTCACGTTTTCACCAAAGTGGAAAAGCTCACCTCAGCATCACCTTCACCAAAACTATGGTAATTCCCTTTCCTAAAGTTTCATGCACATTCATTTCACTTCTCCTTTTTAATCTTTTTGCATATATGTGGGAATATTTTCAATCTGTCTTTTCTTCCATTGTGGTTAGTGAAGCAAAATACTAAAACATGCCTATCTCGTAATCATCTATTATATAACGCAACTCAAACCCTACTTTTTCCCTACCTTACACATTATTTTATTTTTCCTTTTCGATTAATTAAAACACATTCTTTTGGCGTTATAACATGGACATTTTTTTAATATAAAGTAATTGAAAAAAAAAACATCGACTATACGTAAATTAAAACAGAAGAAAATGTGTTCTATTGCTTAATTCTGGAGAATAATTTGTCTATGAAGGGAAGATAAAGTGTGAGTACAATCTACTGTTATTAGAAATTAATGTACATCAAATTCCAAATTAGCTCTTCACACACAAATTGACAACTAAATAATTTAGCAGCAGCAGATACATAGGCTTTACCTCTGGTAATTAAATTTGGTAAATTGAAAATTACGAAAAGCATTGACTTCATCACGTGACACCATATTTGAAGTTTATGGAGAAGAACAATGCTTTGTTCTCTTTGTGTTTCTAGGTAGCAACATGGATTAGACCTATGTTTCTTAAATTAAAATGAAAATTTTCCTGAACTTAAGAAACCAATTTGCTAATTCTAAAAGTTCTAGAGGATCTTTAATATTAAAATAACATTTCGGCTAGATTTCACTTCAAAATGAAAATGTAATATTCACTACCAATGAAAAAAAGCCAAGTGTTAGGATGTCTTTGTTAGTGCACATAATACGTTTTTGTCCGGCGGAAATTAAATTATTAGCATTGAAATATGATAGCAACGATTTTTTTATTAATACATATCATGTTCTTAGTTTAGATTCATAATATTTATACTACCTAGTCGATTTTTTGTCAAACAAAATCTATATCAAGAAAGATAGTAATATTAAATTGTTAAATGTAAAGTTATTTTGTAGTTTTTTTCTTATATATATAGTAATTAAGAAAGTTAGACTCTAATGAATTCGAGCAATTTTTCAAAATGTACCTTGCTAAAAGAGGATGACAAAAGTTGGTACGTACACCTTACAGGACTAAAGTAATCTATTCTCTACTTTAATCCAAGAATTGGTTCAAAAACTTCAAGTCTCAACAAAAACAATTACTATCTAAATTAATTGAAATCTTTGTCCAACGTTTTAATTTAAACAAAGTGTTCCTTTTGTATATAATAACCAAAAGTCATGCACTATCAAACCCAAACTATTTCTATACAAAAGAAAAAAATACTATTATTATATAAGATTAGCTTCCGTTAATCTTTGAGACTTACGTAGAATTTCTCTTGAGATGTACATATAAATTTATTAAAAAAATACATCAAATGTTAATAAAAGATAATAAAAGATAAAAATACGTTATTCGTGTATATTTCAAAATATATACTAATTGGAATTTAATTCTCAACTGAGAAAGGCTATAATAACGAAAATAATATATTTCAAAGTAATATGAGAAATAAAATCTTTTTACATTTTAAATTTTTTTCTTTAATTCTTTGTTTTAAATGTTCTATTATTCGTTTTACTTGCATCATATGCATTCGGACAATAGCACAGATCCAAGGTCCAATAATGAACAATGCTTATAATGAAAATGAAGATAATATATCAATTATCATTGTCATGCAAATAGTGAATTTGCAAAGTCAAACATCTTGATAATTGTAAAATTTTGTCCTAAGTATTATTTGGAACAAGGCTATAGAATTGGTGGCCTACTAGGCATGCTTTAGCATGCGCATGTCTTGCTTTCTCTCACTCACAAACTTGGTATTTACAGGTAGAAAAAAGATGTTCAATATTTTTAAACATTTAGAAGTATCTTATAAAGCTTATTTAATGTTATTTAATTTTAGTTCTTTCAAACTATGTTTTTTAGTGGTATTTGTATAGTGTACTTTTAAAGTGTTTTCTTTATCAATTCTCTCATTTTATGAAAAGAATGAAAAATCACATATTTGTCATTTAATTTTTTTTATTATTTCTAAGTAAATATATTAGTGGTATAAAGATGTTGGAAGAAAATTTAGAGTTGTTCATTTTCAACTAATAACATATCTTGACATGCTTTTATAAATATTATTTGACGTTTGACTAATTTAAAAGAGTTCCATTTAAAAAAAAATATTCATAAAATTCAAATATGAAATCGGTTAAGATAGGTATAAACAATTCCTCTCGAACGAACCAATAGCTTGTAGATGTAAACCATTTCATTTTAGCAAACAAATAATTTAGGAAAATAACTGTTTTTTTTATTCATAAAATAGATTAGGAAAAGTATTTGATATTCTTGCTATCTATATTAAAATACTTTTAACATAGTATTATCTTCACTTTTATATCTTTCTAATTACATCACATGCTTGTAAAACATTTAAAATTAAGTATATCAGAGCACACTTTAAAAATAGTAATCCAAATTTATCTCAAACTTCTAAATGGATAAGCAAATACAAAGAACGATTTAAACTCTAATTTTAAATTGTAATATTTAATTGAGTGGTTTCTTTAATGGGTAAAGATAAACATAATGCTGTTCAACTCGAGGCAAAAGCAAAAAGTCATTTTCCTTGTATTCAGATAATGTGTCGTTGGTTGCTCATTCTTCTTATATTTAACATAGTTAAGTAAAAATCGTATAATTTTTTATTAAAAGTCTCATAAACATAAATTTTATGAAATTTTCCTGTGTGTATATATATATTAATACAATCATTATCTAAAATATATCTATAAATCTATAGCTTCTAATAGATTGATCACTGTGTATAGATGTGATAAGAGCATTCAACTTTAAATTGAAATGGCATGTTGAATAACGAAGAATTCTAAGTTTCCTCAAGTGGCTAAGTTTGGGGGTTGAAAAATAGTGTCTCCCCCAAAATGGTTGTTCATAAGCATTGAATCAGAGTCATATCCAACAATATTCCATGAACCTGTGATATATAATGTCATATCATTAGATGTAAATGTGTAACAAACGGACCTTTATCCATTCTGTAACACAAAAGAAAATAAGAACACAAAATAAGAGCACAAAAGTAAGCATTCCACACACTCTCACTCCTAATTACCACCATTTTTTTTATATTAAGAAGATAGCTATAATTTATGGCACTGAACAATGTTACACATGGTGGTAGAATAGTGAAGTAGATTCCTTTCATGGTTTGAAATTGGTACTGTTGTATATAAGTCCCAAAGCATTGACAGCCTCATTGAACACTGAACAATTTAGTCTTACTCTAGGAGCATAGGTGCTATACAAGTTGTACATCTAACAGCAATAGGTTCATTTAATAAATTATGAATATGGAGAGAAGAAGAAAAGAAAGCATGAGAAAGACATGTCAAAGTCCACTTTTGTTGTGAGATGTTTGGAACTGAAGAAAAAGGGAAATGGGGTCCAAATTTGAAACCCCATTGCAAGCGAATATATTGAAGGTGAAAGAGCACCACCCAGAGATTGTACCTTGTAGTGTCCACCTCTTACATACCCAACTCAACCACCCTCTCTCCCATCAATCACACTACTTCATCCACTACCTCTTTGCTCCTCTACAGTACACATATAACGCGTCCAAATTGTAACCCCAATATAGCATATACCTGTCCTTTCCTTCTTTTTCATCTCCATAATTCTCGCTGTTATTTCTCCAAACAAATTTCCAACAATTCTGCAACTTAACTTTCCTACATCAAAAATATCAATAAAACTATATATATATAGTGTAAACATCAATTAACAAAGCTAAATTCATACTAACTGTGACCCTTTTCATAACATTCTTTAAGAAGTTTGTTTTTTCAATGATTTTTGTGAGATCCTCTTAGCAGAAGTAATTTTAAACAGGAATGTGTTGATCAAATTTAAATTTGTGTGTGAATCCCTAAACAACACTGAGAAATGACTCAGCTTTAATTCCTGCATAACGCATTCTTTGAAAAAGGTGAGTGGAACTTTAATTTGACTAATGTAGTGGATCAAAAATTAAATTTTTGACAGGTTTAAAAGACTGGTGTTTGTGTAAATATCTGAAAATGAAACTGAAAAGTCAAACGGGCTACTTAGATTGGTTAAAAAAGGCAGATTTCTTAATTTTGGAAAAGTGATTAAAAGATTCTTAAACAGAATGGGAAAGACAGTAATTGGTAAGAGAAATCCATGGTCATTGGCATCATAAATTGTTACAGGTGATACGTGGAACAAAGTTGTACGCTTTGAAGTTGACATATGGTATATGTATTTGTGCGTGTGCAAGAGAGAGAGAAGAGATGAAAGAAGGTTTAGCAGAATAGGTGGTAATGGCGGTGGTGATGAGCATGTATGGGGTGTGATGACTTGTAACCCTATCATGGCTCGTTCTTCGAAAGGAGAATAATAAATGCAAAGGGTCAGAGAGAAAACAGTACTTTTTTGGCAGAACAGAAAAGAGGGTCCTGATGTGAGAGGTGAGAAAATGATTTTGTAATCGATTGCTTTATGATTGATGAGCATTCAAAAAGTATGCAGTTGACAGTGAGAGAGAAAAAGGTTACTGCTAAAAAGCCCTTTCGAAAAGTTTCTTTATTTTAACTTTTACTTTTATGCTGACAAATCAAGAAAACTGTTCAGAGAAGAAAGAGAACAACTATTAATTATGAGGTTATGATGACTATATCATCAACATTGCAGTGCATGCATAGATAGATAGATACATATAGCTTCTTCTTCTTCTTCCTCTTGACTGGATTAATGTGTGTAGTACACTTTGTCCTCTGTTGATAAAAGGCAAAAGATAAATTGGTGCCACTCTACTTTCTAATTTGCTTTTCCCCTATGCAGACCACACCTACATCTTCCTCACTCATCAACTACTTCATTCAAACCACACTACAATTAGACTGCTCATAACCTAATTAATAAATGTTATTCTTCAGATATTTAATGTCATTTTTAGTCACTTAATTCACACTTTCAAGTGTTTGCAGGTAGAGGAAAAAGATGGATTAAAAGAAAAGAAAATTATGACTATAATGAATGCACATGTGCTTTGTCAATGCATGTTACAAATTTTCAAGCTCTCATCAGAATCATCAAGAAGTAACTTTCCCATATTTTGATTTTCAGGTGTGAAAACAGAATGTCTAAATGTTTTTGTTCTGTGAAATGGAAAATAAAAAGTTGGCCAATTTCTTCTCATAAATTATGGGCTACTGAATATACTTTTACTAACTTTTTGTCATCATAACATTATTCTGACTTCTGGAATTTGTGACACTAATTAATAATGAAAAGTCCTACACAATATAACAAAAGTAACTACATGATTCTAAACTATTACATATAATATAAAGACTACAACGTAATTCTTTTAATTTTATGAAAAAATGTGCACAAATTAGTCACCAACATGATTATTCCCTTTATTTTTGTTTATAAGAAAAAAAAAATAGATTCACACATAATAAAGAGACAAACTAATTACATTAAATTTTACTATTTTAAAGGTTATTGTTATTAATATCATAAAATAAACAAAAAATCTAAAAAAAGTTTCCACTTCACTTAAAAAGGTGAGAATGAATTAGCAAGTGCAACTAAATTTTAATAATTTTACAATAACCACATTTTAATTAAAGTTATAATATTTAGAAAAAGCAGAAATTAGTTAAAAGTACTTATATTTTTAAGTTTTATAAATAAAAAGTGAGAAAGTATTATCTACAATTGCTTAAAATTTATTGAGAACTACATCATCATAAATATGAATACATTAAATAGTTGGGCCCACATAATTTGAGTGAATTACATTAAAAAATGGGAAAATAATATCTAGGAGGATGAATGGAAAGTAAAAAGAAATGAGTTTAGGTAAGAAAAGAAAAGCATTAGGACATTAATGAGAGTTTATATGCATGCATGTGTGTTAGTGGGATAAGGGACTGAGCTTTCACATCATGCCTTGTTAAGGGCCCTGACAGTGTCTTTCACCAAAGTCGCTGACTCTGTTGTCTGCCCCGCATTTAAAGCGCGCTCTCTGTTTCCCTACTCTCCAACCCTCTTCTCTTCTCTTTTCTCAATTTTATCTCTCTCTTCCTTCTCTCACATCTTCAAATCCACCTCTAATAATCCATTTAAACGTCATTTTTTTAAAACACTGCAAAATGCTTTCAGATGCACGTGATGAAGTTTGAAGGTTGTGTCAAGATTTTAGTTAACTGTTAATATTAATCATAATTATTATTTTTCAATAACAAAATTATAGGCATTTTCTTGACAATATTACTTTCATTTAATTAATAATTATTAAAAATAGGTATGTGAGTCTGATGTTTCTTTAACAGACACAAAACTTGATTTTTGTGTAATATCTAATAGAGGTCTTTTATTTTTTATTTTTTTTATTTTTTGTTGTTCACATCACAAGCAAGTAAAATTTATCTTTACATGGTTTAAAGGCTAGGTGTCTTAATTAGGAGCTATTTTGTCTTGCAAATTTCATTGCTCTCATATCATACAAGTATAACTCACTCATAACTTGGATGGTGTAATTAGTAATTTTCATTTCACTGTGTTAGTAATTAATTTCATAGTTCATTTACTCCATATTCCAACTTTTGGTATCATAGATACCTCCTTTCTATTCAAATTATACATACAAAAAAAAGTTATATTTTCTATGATCTTAAACTAAACTCTGAAAGTAATACGAGAACATTCTGAAAGTTAACTTGAGCAAGAAGAAGCAGTGATGGAAAATAGAAACGCAAGTTTTCAAAATATATATATATATATTTTTTGAAGGAAAGAAAGTGTGAGAGAAAATTATAATGAAGAAGAAGAAGGAGGTAGATAACACATGGGGTGGTCTATTTCATAGATGGGCCTAGAGGCAGCAATAATTAGAAGGATACCCAAAGTACTTCAACCAAAGAGTTTACTCTTCTTTACTCATCTATTATTTTTCTAATTATATATTGCATGGTGTTCTTAATAAGTTGAGTATGTAGTAGTTAAGGACTAAATACCTACATGCTTTCATAGTGTCTTCACCATTGGGTTGTTGAAAAATTTAATGTGAATAATGACTAACCTCTACCACATGATGAGTTAAAAGAAGGGACAATATTGAACAAAAGAGAATGGGATAAGGAATGAGACAATTGACTTTACCTCATGAAACATTTTTTTCAATATGGATTTTGGGAGTTAGGGTGTACCAAAACAAAATGGCCCTTATTGCAACCCTAGCTAGTTATAGCTAGGAATTAGGCTCAAAAGGAATCAACTTGTCTGCTACTTCTCACTTTCATAATTTAATCATTTTACTTATTGCAAATTTAGCATTTGTATATGTTTAGTTACAAGGTGTGCTGTGCATTTTCATGATTGCAAAATTCCTTTTCGGCAGCATTGTTTCAAATTCTGATCATGGCTAATCAACAACAAATTACTTGTTGCAGTTTTTTTTATACGCTGTAAGGATATTTTGAATAACAAATCAAAGGATCATTGTACAATTATTTTTAGAATTAAAGGAATTTATGAACGAAAAATTAAAGAGAACGATAGTGCCACCTTTTGAACACTTCTGTTCACGTAAATTTATAAAAAAAAACTATTAACTTTGGTGCAACTTACTTTCGATTTATTTAAATATATATGATTAATGGATCATGTTGATTTTAATGAATTTCAACTAATTATAAAAGTAATATAGGAAATAAAGGTATCAGATAAGAACCTTGCTAAAATTTCTCAAAGTTTAAATTTCATTCTCAATCTCTTGATGTTTCTAAATCTATCTAGTACAACCCGTTGCTCTTTAATTAATGCATCACTTAAAAGATATTAATAATCATTTGTAAAGTATTTTATTACTCTTAAAAAAATATTTAATATTTCTTCTCTGTTGGTCATCATTGGTAGTGGTGTTTTTCAAATGGTGTTTTCCAAAAACTATGATGTCTTTCACCTTACCTGAATGTGATAGTTAGTGAAGATAGAATAGTGTTGGATTAGAACCTAATTAAACCAACTAACTCTTCAGCGACTGTTTAAGTTTCTTTAAACTGGATTAAACTTACAAGAAAGAAAACCGTATCACATGTCAAATATAGACTTGTAAATTTGGTCCAACTTAAATTTGGTCCAGTCCACATGGGTCAAGCTCAAAAAAGTCTACAAAATTAAAAAGCTCAGTTATATGATTAAAATGTCCACTACAATTCTATGAGCTAAGGAGAGTTATGTTTAAAGTAAAACAAATATATAAAAATGAGAATAAAACCAACGTTTACTAAAAAAAAAATCTGTATACAGGCCAAAAAGTATTAATTGCTCCAAATCTTTGATTACTCATCATATAAGAAAAAGTTACAGTTATATTTTTGGATTTTAAGTCCAATCCTATTCACTAAATTTAAATTTGATGTAGACTAGACATGAATTGGATATAAGTTGAATAATTTTTTAAATTATGAAAATTCAAAACTAATGTGAGATTGAATTATCTTAAGCAAGGTGAATTACTGTTGGATCAGGTTTAAAAGAAATCAGACTTAAATTAGTATGACCAAAGTTAAATCAGATTCAAATCAAGTTAAATAGTCAAATAGATTAGGATGGGCCATATCATAAACTATAAAATTTATTTGAGAATTACATATATTGTTTTTGTTGTAATAGATTTTAGTTGGTCCAGGTTCTAACCCACTTTATTTATGTATGTTCGAACTTTTTCAACCCAATGAAAAAAAAAATTCTAAATAATCTATACAATTTAATACTCTCTGTCAATCGAGAATAAACTTTTCAATATGTAATGGGATGGGACCATATCTCTTTCAAGAATATCCAGAAGAATAGAATGGACAGTCGTATTCAAACTTAACTGAAGTTAATAAGTTTATTCAAACAACCATGTATTGAAAGCTTTATCTAAGCAGGCTTCAGAGCTTGTTATCGTTTAACTTCTTAGATACCAAATTCTGAATGTGTAGGTCCTTCGAGAGGTTATTGGGCTTGTTTCATTGTTACGCAAATAAATCTTAATGGTTTGGGCCAGTCTAGAATGTGGGCTAGTCCCAAACAATGATATTTATATCTTTTTATAATGAGATAATTACAAAATAATAATTAGTGTTATTTTAAAATTTATTATATTTATATCATTATATAAACAAATACAAAACCGATAGCCTTCTTTACTGTTGTCTTTTAGTCAATCTTATAATTAATAAAATTTATTTATTTATTTAATAAAATAAATAATTAAATAACTTTTTCATTTTAAAATAATTAGATTATTTCATTTTTAAAACTAACAATTATATATATATATATATATATATATATATATATATATATATTTTAAAATGTATTATTCTTATAATTAATTATTAATAAAAATAATAAAACTACAAATCAATAAATTCATAAGATTGTATATATAAAAATGTGAATAGGCATGTCCCCATGTATTTCCATAACTAAAATATTTCAAATATAAAATAATAAATAAAGTTAACATTTATTTATTAATTTAAAAAAAATAGGAGTACTCACTCACTCTAGTTAGTAATTTAATTACACGAGTAAATCTGCAAGACTCTCCTCAGCAGTCACATTATGGAAAACCATCACCATGTATTTTCAATACACAAATTTTCTAAGTTTGTCTTAAGATTGAATAATACTATCATTTCTATGCTATAAATGACTAAGTGGAGACAAGACAGACTAAGTGGAGACAACAAGACAACCCTAGCCAAACCCATCCCTTAAAACACCAATTTAGAACAAAACTGGGATTGAGAGCATTTCTTGCACTATTTCTACAAAAACCCACCAAGTTAATATTGGGTACCTTTATCACAACTAATGATTCTAGCATTTCTTTTTTCACCAAATCAAAAATTAATGCTGCAGCTTCTAACCAACCATGAAACAGCCTCTTGATTCTAACCTAAGTTGCTTTCACCATGTTCTTGCTTTCACCAGTCAATCCATGATGTCATCAGAAAGCAAACTATATATAACATGTTTGCCATCACATTAAGAATAAAGTGAAAGCAAACATTATAACCATTATTAACTTCTAAACATCACATCTGAAACATTAAACATATTAGACAAGAACTAGCAACACATCATGAACCTGAGCATTTAACTTGTCCTTGCACCTGTGTATATGTCCTACTATCAAACATGAATTAAGAAAAACCCACAAAAAGGTTTAACCATTACCAGCATTCTATGTTTCAGTACTTCTAAAAAAGAGATTTCAAATTCGGATCAATCTTCCAAGTCCTAAACTCTCAGCACATAACACAAAATCATGAAGTGAAGCAGAAGTTCTCAGAAAAAAAAAAAAAAAAAAAAAAGAAAAAAAAATTCTCAAAAAAAAAAAAAAAAAAAAACAATGTAAGCTAGAATCAAAGTACAAGATAATATTCCATTTATATTCCCTGTCATTACAACTTTAAACAATTAATTAAAAAAAAAAAAAAATCCAGACTTACAAAGCGAAACCCTTCAAGTATTCAGGGTCACGCTTGGCCCGTTCTTGAAACTTCTTGAACCACCGGTCCAAGATATCCATGGGAACAATCAACTTCGACCCATCCACACCGCAAAACGATTGCATGAAATTGAACAGATTCTCTCCAACCTTCATCGCCAACCCTTCGATTCGTTTCTCCGCCGCCACGTCCAGCGACGGCAGCGACGCCAGATCTTCCACCGACACGCCGATCTTCGCCGACAGCGGCTGTGCGTCCGCAGTCAGTTGCAGTGTCCCGCTGGCCCCCGGCTCCGGCCACGACAGGGTGAGGACGGCGGATGGGCGCGCCACCGTGACAGCGCCGCAGAAGACGAAGGGCGATCCCGGCGACTGGATGTAGACGGCGAGCGCCTTCTCCGGCGGGAGAGTGAAGCCGTTTAGGAGGAAGATGCAGAGGTCGCGAACCTGGTCGTACGCCTCGCCTGCGCACGTTAGAGTGTTAGTGAAATTGAAAGCTAATGTGCGCCGGGGTAACAAATTAATGTGGGATTTTGAGTTTAGGGTTTATGTTACCTACGAAAGTGTTCATGTCGAGGACCCAGTGGAAAGTGTCTATTTGGGCGAAGGTTGAGATGTCCATGGGGAAGCTCCGGTTCGGAAAAACCACTCCGAACATGTTGAGAATATCTTGCTTCTGTTCCCTGCTACGAGAATTGAGTTTGTGCTCCAAGTATTCGGTGATCAATCGCACCGAAAAGAGTTCATGTGTTTCTTTAAGGATTTAGAAAGAGAGAAAGATCATGGCGTGTCTAGAACATTCTGGATATACATTGGGGCATATTCGTCTTTCAACCTCCTGTGGGATGAGAAACACTCTCTATGTTCAACACTACATCATGCATTTAGTCCTCTATATATTTTGCTTTATATCCAACTTGGAGTTCTATTTTAAGATAAATACTTATTTACAAAATAAATTACTGTGCTATCATTTGACTATTGTAAAATTTGATAATTGATGAAACAAGACATGTGTCAATTTAAAGAAATCAAGTTCATCTTGTTTTTCATATAAAAAAAGTTGTTTTCAAGCCTATGTAAATTCTAGTTGTCATGAATTCAAGTGCATTTCCATTTGTGTGGAATTAGAGGATAAATTCATTTATAGTTACAAATTTACAAGGTTTATCAAAGGGAGCATTAAAAATTGGATTTTTTTTAATTATGAGAAATGTGCCAATGAGTTAGTTTAGAAATACATGTATATATTAAAGTTAGGATAAAAAGTTAAAGCTTTGTATATGGTAAAATATATGTTGACTATATGTGATTGTATTTTTTAACTTTAATTTAATGTTTGAAGTGTTTTGTGATACTTATAATGTTAGAATTCCATTTGTCTTTTCTCATTAAGATCAATCAATTATTTTCTTTAATAAAAAACATAATGATGTTAAGATGAATTATTCAACTTATGATAAGAAATTTTATGTAATTGTGCGTGTGTTGAATCATTATTTACTTATTTACTGTTAAGAGAATGCATTTTTTATATTGATCACGAGATTTTAAAAATCATAATTCTCAATAAAAGTTGAATCGACGTCATGTATCTTGGAGTGAGTTTCTTCAGTCTTTTTCATTTCTACGCAAATATAAAGTAGACACTCAAGATAAGGTCGCTACAATTCACTATTGTCAGTTTGAAGTTGTAAAAGGATTATTACAAGGAAGATCCTGACTTTGAGAAAGTTTGGAAGGTATGCTCTCAACAAGCATATCGTCACTTCTTCTTACAAGATGATTTTCTTTTTAGGAGTAGTCAACTATGAATTATTTAATGTTCATTGTGCCAATCAATTGTGTGAGAGACTCGTGATGGATGATTAGTTGAACATTTCAAAAGGAACAAGACATTGGCTTTCATAAAGGAGAAATTCTATTGGCCAAAACTAAAGGAGACGTCATCCGATATATTCAAAGATGTCGCATTTGTCACATTGCCAAATGTGAAAATCGAAACACTGGTTTGTATAAACCATTTCTCATTCCAAAGGCTTCATGGAAAGTGATAAGCGTTGATTTTTAGTTGATTTTGTGCAAATTTTGTGATTGATTATGTTATTAATTAGGTTGATTTTGTTATTAATTAGGTTTAGGTTTAGATTTGATTTTATTATTGATTTTTCAATTTAATGCATTTTATCGTGGAAAGAGAGAATTTGTTGAGAATTAGGTTAAATCTAAAGAGAGAAAGAGAAGAGAGGCGCCAAAATTGAGGAAAGGAGCAGAAAAAGAGCATAAGTGACTTTTCGCTTAAGCTAAAGACACAGCCAGGGCTAAAACTCACTTAAATTTCATCATACACGAAACCCTAATGTCGCAACCGGAATCATGACGGGGACGGCGATCCAAAATGCACGATAAAAATGAGTTTGAAAATTTAAGAAAAGGGAGTCGCCACCATAGTTTATTAGGAAAATTATGTGAAAACCAAAAAAAGTAGATAAGGCAAGTTTGCGAAAACTATATTTTGGGTCCGGGAGTCGGTTACGTGTGGGGAAGGTGTTAGCACCCCCATAACGCCCCTCCTAAGACGGTACCTTTAATTAAACAAGTAAAAACGAGTGTCATTTTTCAAAACATTTATTTTCCCAAGAAAGAGACAGAGATTAAGATAAAACAAACAAAATATTTTTTTAGTTTTGAGAGCCCGACAAGATTTGACTTTGCTCCTACGTATCTCTATCAGGGATAGAGAATCAAGGTTACGTAGTTCTTTGGTGAGAATTATTAGTTGGTGTGTTTGATATTTTTTTTTATTTTGAAATTTAGTGCATTTTTTAATTTTTAATTTTGGGAAATTGATATTTTGAAAATTTTTGATTCGTCGCAAGAGTACAAGAAGGTATGAACGACCATGCTCATTACTCCTACGAATCTAAAATATTGCTTGACGCGTATCTGATAGTCCGAATGAGATTAAAACTTTCAAATTAAATCCCGCATAACGCGAATGGTTATTTAGAAATTTAATTGAATTATTTATTTTAGAAAATACAAAGAAAGAATTTAAATATATTTTGAATATATTTTTTAAATATTTTTCATTATTTTATTTTGAAAACTTTAAATTTTTATTACGTGATTATATAATATATTTTTTTAGATTTTTTAGAAACCCTCTTTTAAAAGAGAACAATTTAATTGAATAAAATAAAAATATTTTTATTCTTATGAAAGAAAAAGAAATGGAATGAAAATAAAGATACTAAAAGACAAAAAAAAAAGAGGTTAAGAAAATGAATGCAACATATGTTACGCATGGCACCTTCTCATCCACCCTCGGTTTCAACCACTGCCAAACCTTTTTATTCACTTGCCTTTTTTTGTCGTTTTCCAATTCATTCATTTTGTGATATAATCCCACCTGGACTGCTTCTTCCTGCACCTCCATATCATCTTCCTGCACCTCCATACTCTAGGTAAATTTACCATTTAACCCTTTTTAAAATATTTCATATCCCATTATACCCTTCACCATCCCTTTTACTTCTTACGGCTTCTACAAACCGTAGACAAAAAAAATGTTCTACGGTTTGTAGAAACCGTAGAAGCATTTGCATTTTTTTTACTTCTTACGGCTTCTACAAACCGTAGAACA